>PVMK01151317.1_pt1 | contig 93605 bp, 88 predicted proteins | sample 1853481 | NCBI WGS metagenome assembly PVMK01 (sample SAMN08533507, study PRJNA380276) | Marine sediment metagenome, whole genome shotgun sequencing project.
CGTGCAGCATGGCGTGCTGCGGTTAAGGAACTCCGCGCCTTCCGTCTCGCCTATCGCGCGGCGTACCGGGCATGGCGACGCGGAGATCCTTAACCGCAGCACGCCATGCTGCACGAGTCAGGGCGGAAAAGGTCGGGTTGCGCCCAAAGCGCGGTTTCTTGGTCGTCGGCTGGGCGGTCACCGCAGTCTTACGCACACGAGTGCGCCGAAGGTACCCTCGACCTTGGCGACGGAGCTCGGTCCGCACTTGCAAGAGTCGACTTGGTAGCAACGCCTCGAGCGCTTGAAGGTAGCCGGATTGCTCTGAGAAGCAGGGCGGTGCGGTGAGCGCAAGGCGCGCCTCCTCGGGCGCGTTGTCTTTGAACCACACGGTGGGGCGCTTAGCCTCCATCGTGCCCCGATGCAGTGTCGTGAGTGTGCTCAGCGCCCCAGGCCATCGTTCTGGGGAACGCACCAGGGCGGCGCTCACAGGATTGAGAAGCGTGTACGCTACCTTGTCGAGCACTTCGGTGGGTCCCGAAAGCTCGACCGCGCTGTAGGCCACGTTCGGCTCCCACACGACCTCGTCCCAGTCGCGAAGACGCTTGACGCACATTGCGAGCTGCCGGTTGAACCAGGCCATGCAGTCAGGAAGCACTCCCTCGGGGTCGGTGAGCACCAGGTGGTAGTGATTGCTCATCGCGCTGAGCGCATGGACCAGCACTCCGTGCTTTTTCGCCGCAAGAGCGAGGCAGTAGACGAAGGCATTGTTGAGTGCATCATCGGGGCGCAACAAGAAGCGGCGCCCCATGCAGCGCCGGGTCACCAGGTAGGTTCGGTTCGGGAGTACGCGTCGCGGGAAGGACATATGCAGGTCTCGGCCGCTCCCCCGCCCGGTTGCCTCAATTCGAACGTGGGAAAGATGGGGGCCTGCGGGAAAGATGGGGGCCTGCGAACGTGGGAAAGATGGGGGCCTGCCGCTTACTCCTGGTCGAAAAGCCGACGCGTGGACGACAACCGTACTTGTCTGCCCGGGGGCCATCACGTGCGAGGTGACGCTGGCACTGGCATTGAACACTGACGCTGAGCGCCAGCGCTGACTTAGCTAAAGACCTCGTCGAGCAGCAGCTGCTGCTCTAGCTTGTGGGATGCGCCGGAGCCGGTCGCTGGGCTGGCGCTTTCCGGACGTGCGATGCATCGCAGGGGCACGTCGTTGCCGAGGATTTCGGGGAGCCGTGCACGCATGAAGTACCACGCGCCCATGTTCCATGGCTCCTCTTGGACCCAGACCAAATCGACGTCCTGGGGATAGGGGGCGAGGCGCTCTTGCAGCTCGACGGCGCGAAGTGGATAGAGCTGCTCCATCCGCATGATGCCAATGTCGGTCACCTCGTCGCGCTCGCGTTGCTGGAGCAGGTCGTAGTAGACCTTCCCCGTGCAAAGGACCAAGCGCCTGACTTTGGATGGATCGATTGCTGGATCGTCCGGGATGATGCGTTGGAACTCGCCGTCGGCGAGCTCATCGAGGGTACTTACCGCACGACGATGCCGGAGTAGGCTCTTGGGGCTCATGATGACGAGTGGCTTGCGCCATGGTCGAAGCACTTGTCGGCGTAGACAATGAAAGAGCTGCGCTGGGGTCGTCATGTTGACGACCTGCATGTTGTCTTCCGCGCACAGCAACAAGAAGCGCTCCAACCGTGCGCTCGAATGCTCCGGGCCTTGGCCTTCGAAACCGTGCGGAAGGAACATCACGAGCCCACTCAGTCTGTGCCACTTGTCTTCGGATGAGGAGATGAACTGGTCGATGATGACCTGGGCGACGTTGACGAAGTCGCCAAATTGCGCTTCCCAGCCGATGAACGCATCCGGGGAGTCCAGTGAATAGCCCCAGTCAAACCCGAGGACGCCAACCTCCGACAGGGGGCTATCGTAGATCTCCAAGTGGGCTTGATCCGGGCTCAGATGACCGAGTCGGGTGTACCGACGTCCCGTCTTCTGGTCGAAGATCACGGCGTGTCGATGGCTAAACGTCCCCCTGCGCACGTCCTGCCCGGTGAGACGACATCGATGCCCCTCGACGAGGAGGCTTCCTAGCGCGAGGTTTTCTCCAGTACCCCAGTCGACGCCTTCTCCACTTTCCATGACCTTCCGCTGCTTGTCGAGGACGAATCGCTGGATCCGGGGGTGGGGCGTGAACCAATCCGGATAGGTCGTCATCCTGTCTATAATCTCGACTAAGCGCTCCCGTGGGACCTTGGTGTCGGCGTCCGCGACGCTCGTGTCGGCGCCACCCTGGTAGTTGGTCCAATGGCCCAGCATCGATGCGGGAACCAAGTTGTAGTCGCCATTCTTGCGCGTGTCTTCGAGGGCTTTTTCGAGGTCTTGGTGGCGACGCTTTTTGATCTCTTCGGCCTCCTCGTCCGTAAGCTTGCCAGTCTTCTTCAGATGCTCGACGTAGACCTCACGCACGGTGCGCTTCTTGTCGATCGCCGCGTACATCAGAGGTTGCGTGAAGCGGGGCTCGTCACCTTCGTTGTGGCCGTATTTGCGGTAGCAGAAGAGGTCGAGGACTACGTCTGCGTGGAACCGTTGTCGGTATTCAGTGGCGAGCGTGACAGCTTGCGCGACGGCCTCCGGGTCTTCGCCGTTTACGTGGAACACCGGGCACCTTATTATTCGCGTGATGTCAGTACAATAAGCGGTTGAGCGCGAATCCTCCGGGATCGTCGTGAAGCCGATCTGGTTGTTGATCACGATGTGCACCGTTCCACCGGTTTCATACGCCTGCAGTCGGCTGAGGTTTAGCGTTTCGGAGACGACTCCCTGGCCCACGAACGCAGCGTCACCATGGATGAGGAGAGGCAGGACCGTGACGCGATCATCGTCCCCTTTTCGGTCTTGCTTGGCGCGCACACGGCCTTCGACCACCGGGTTCACGAACTCGAGGTGGCTCGGATTGAACGCCAACGTTATGTGGATGTTTTTGCCCTTGGAGGTCTTGCGGTCGAGTGAATACCCGAGGTGGTATTTCACATCACCCCGGCCGAGGTAGGCCTCGGGGTCATCGTCCTCGAAGCCAGCGAATATCTGCCGGACGTTCATCTCCATGGTGTTCACCATCACGTTGAGCCGGCCTCGGTGTGCCATGCCGATGACCATCTCCTCGACGCCCAGCTCGGAGGCGCGTTCGGTGAGGATGTCGAGCATCGGGATCACGCTTTCTGCGCCTTCGAGCGAGAAGCGTTTTGCTCCCGTGTACTTGGTGTGCAGGAACTGCTCGAAGATCTCGGCGTCGGTGAGCTTGGTGAGGATCCGAATCTGCTGCTCGCGACTGAGGTCGATGTGATTGCCGGTACTTTCCATCCGTTCTTGCAACCAATGCCTGGCCTCGCGGCTTTCGAGAAACGTGTACTCGACGCCGATGGTGCGTGAGTACGTGTCCTTGAGTCGTGCCAGGATCGACTTGAGCGATTCCGTGGCCGGCCCCGCGAAGTCGCCCGTCGAAAAGATCGTGTCGGGTTCGACGTGCGCTAGCCCGTAGCGCTTCAAGAGGAACTCGTCCGTCGGGACTTCCGACAGGCCAAGCGGATCGAGTTGGGCGTACAGATGACCTCGCACTCGGAAGGCATTGATGAGCGCAGACAGTCGGGCCTGAAGTGCTGTTGCCGCCAACACCTCGGAAGAAGGCGGGAATGAGGTTCGGCTATCCGATTGTGCTTCATCCGGGATGTGCGGCGTAAACGACGCTTCGGCCGTTGCCGGAAGAAACAATGAGTTACGGACCCCGAGCTCTTCGGCCTCGCGGGGCCCGAGCCCGAGGGGTGCTCCGTTCCCATCGGTTGGCAGCGCGGCAGGACTCAAGGCGCCTGAGGCGGTAATCGGGGCGATGATCGTGCCCGCGCTCGAGATTTGCGGCCAGTCTACTGGCTGCAAGCCTTCGAAGTAGCGTCGCCACGCCTCGTCCACGGCACGGGGGTTGTCCACCCACTTGAGGAACTGTTCTTCGACCAGTCCTTGGTTTACGCCGAAATCTGCGGTCATCTCTGAGTTATCGCCTCACTAATCCCGGTCGTAGACGCATCGTAGCCCGTTCGTTTGCGTGGTGCTAGCGACTCCGCTGGTGACTCCGAAGGAGTTGACGCATCATCGACGGCCATGACGCGGATTTTCATCGTTCTCTCTGGTTTACTCGGGTTCGTGGCCGTCGCCCTCGGTGCGTTCGGCGCGCACGGCCTCAGATCGCGGCTCGAGTCGCTGCCGGATGGGGCAAAGCGACTGGAGTGGTGGACTACGGCGGCACACTACAACCTGACTCATGCGCTTGCGATCGCCCTCGCTGCGTGGCTCGTTCACCGGGGTGGGAGCGTTCCAGGGGCCATCGCTGGGTGGTCGTTTACCACGGGCATCGTGCTCTTCAGTGGGAGCCTCTACGCCATGACGCTCACTGGGCAGACCAAGCTCGGCGCGATCACGCCGTTCGGGGGGCTGTTACTGCTCGTGGGGTGGGCCGCAGTCGTTGCCGCTGGGTTGCGCCTTGGCGGTGGGGATGGCTGAGATCAGCGCTCCTGTTGCTGCCTGATCTGTTCTTGCAGTTTCCTCATGACCTCCGGCGGGAGTTGGGGCTGCTGTTGACCTTGGGGCATTCCCTGCATTGTGGGTGGCGTCGGGGGCGGCGACTCCTCGGACTTTTCAAACACCACCGCATCGGGTCGAAGTCGATCGGCGAGGTACTTCGATACGATGTAGATCGTCTGGTCGTCACTCCGGCGCAGGTAGAACTCGGTATCTTTGTCCGTCTGATCGCCGATCTGGAGCACGACGACTTGAAGCTCGGTAGGAGCTTCGGTTTCGGCGGGGGCCTCCCCGGCAACTGGTGTCACGCTCAAGGTAATCGACGCGTCGGGTTCGTTCAGCCCGGCGCGAGCAGAGGAGATTTCACTCGGCGCGAAGCCCGACACGGTCAGGCGCGCCGCGGTCGAAACCAGACCCTCCACCGCCTTGGGGTCGAAGTTGGCAATCGGCTTTTGGTGCTCGGCTGGGGCCCACGAGCCATCTTGCCGGCTGAATCGGAAGGAGCCGTTGTCACTGTCGAAAGTGATCTCTTGCACGCTCTGAGCCTGGACGTCCGTGATCCGGCGGTTGCGCCAGGTCTTGAGGTCGCGATCGAAGGGGAACCGAACGGAGCCGTTGACGCCAAACACCTCCGTGCGGTCCCCGATCCGGACCATCGTCACGCCGTTGCTGTACTTTCCGATTCGAAGCTCAACCGGCGGCGCATCACCCGAGCGCACGACGACCTTGACCGCCTGAGCGTCGTCGACCTCGAGGCGAGCATAGTTCTCCGGGCGAGTGGCCACCACTCGTCTCGGACTCATCCCACTCAGCCGATTGAGAGCGGACTGGACGTTGTTCGGATCCGCGTCCGCCTCGAGAGGCACCGTGACGCGCCACTCCCCGTCTATCTTGGAGAGGACCACGACTTCGGTTCCATCCTCGATGGGACGCGTGATCTCGAGCGAAGTGATGGCGTCCTTGTCGATATCGAAGAGCGGAAGCTCGGCCGCATCGTTGGTCGAGGCGTCATCCCTGGTTCCCACCGCCCAGATCGTCACACCGAGCAGCGCGAGAAAGGCCACGGCTCCGATCGCGACACGGTTCTTTCGCAATTGCATGTCGAGCTTGCCCCTTGGTTAGAGTTTCAGCGTCCTTTTCTTGTTCGTGCGCTGCCGCCAACGAAGCAAACCGAACAGCGCGACCAAGAACGGAATCCCGAGGGTGTTCAGCCATCGATAGGCGAGCTTCTTGCCTTCCCACGACTCGATCGCTGCTTTGCGTTTCTCGAGGGCTTCCTGGACACCAGTTTCGTCACCCTCTTCGGCTGCCGCCAACACGGTATCTTCGGCAACCAGAACCGAGTCGGGGATGTCGAGGGCGGGTTCCTCTACCGTCTTCGCTCGAATCGCGATCAAATCGGAATCGGCCGCCAACCAGTCGATCGCATTGAGAGCTAGCGCGAGGGCCGCGTTCATTTGCACTTCACCGTCTCGGGGTGGCGGCATGAAGGTGTCTTCGAGGAACGTGCTCGTGCCGGTGACTAGAACCCGCACGTCGGTCTCCGACACGGGCGGCGCTTGAACTTGCTGTTCCCCTGGGTTGCTGATGGCCGCAGTGTACGCGGATGGAAGCTTGCCCTCGATCGCTGCCATCAACGCAAAAGGACCCAAGTCAGTGGTCATCCGCCAGTCACGCGGATCTCGCGGCTCGAGCGCAATCGATGGCCCATCCATCGCCCAAGAGTCGTCGGAGGATCTCGCCAGGATGGTGAGCGTTGCGCCTTGCGGAGCTTCGCCAACCTCGAGGGGCGCTACGAACGGCAGCATCGGGGCGGCGAGACGGAACATGACCGGATGCTCGCGTTGTTCTTCCGTCAGCTGAAGCACCGGGATTGGCGGATAGGGGACGAGCACCTGTAGTCCGAGCGGCCCTCGCATCGGAGCGCGGCTGCATTGGGCGTCGAGCACGATCTCCTGTTGCAACTCCACACCCCAGGCGCTGACGAGCCGCCCAATCTCGGAGCCAACCGGGCGGGCAGTCGGGGTAGAGCCTGCAATGTCGACCGCAAGAGATCCACCAAAGATGCCGAGCGAGCCTCCGCGCATGACGTATTGATCGATCCGTCGAAGCTCGTCCGTGGTAAAGGGCTCCTTGGGGCCGATGATCAGCAATGCGGCAAGGCCAGAGTCGATCTCTTGAGACGCATCAACGGCCCTCAAATCGTAGAGTCGCAATGCGGAGCCCAGGCTCGTTAGGCCCTGCTCGAGCGTCGGGCTCCCGTGTCCCGACACGATTCCAACGGGCTTTCGCTCTCCGACGAGTTCTTTGATGGCCGACGTGAGGGTGTACTCGAGCCCCACCGTGTCCTGCACGACGGGTATCGTCTTCTTGCCGTCGAGGTAAGTGAGGACGATTCCGCGGTAGCCTTCGACGACCGCAACCTGGTCCGCCTCGATCTTCTGGTGCGCCACCGGCTGGACACCATCAGCGCGCGCGGCTTGCTGTTTATCCTCGTTGTCCGGGTTCACGAAACTGACGACGATGTCGCCGTTGGACGCCGCGGCGTACTCAGCCAGCAAATCCCGAACGTGACGTTCGGTCGCGTTGAAAGGCGGGGGAAGGTTTTCCGTGAAATAGGCGGTGATGTCGAGACGGTCTTCGAGACTCGATGCCAGCCGCTCGGACCCCTCGGCGAGCGAGAACAACCGATTGCTAGTGAGGTCGATGCGTGGCGAAGGGAAGTAGACCGCCAACACATTCAGCAGGATGAGAATGCCGCCGACGATTAGCAGAAAGAAGAGCGATTCGCTGGCCGTGCGCCGTTGAGTTTTAGAGGGCATTCATCAACTCCAGCGACGCGATTCCAACGCGCGAAATGCCAACGCCAAAGCGAAAACGGTCACCGAAAAGAAGAAGAGGACATCGCGGAGGTCGATCACTCCGCGCGCCATGCTTTGAAAGTGGTAGTCGAAGGACAGCCACTCGAGCGTCGATGCTGCGTTGGTCGGGAGAAGCGGTAGGAACTTGTCCAGCACCCAGAAGAACACGCTCAGGGTGAGCGCGACGAAAAGCGCGATCAGTTGATTGTCCGTCCAACTCGAAGCCATCAGGCCGATCGCGAGGATCGCCGAACCTTGCAGAAGCAACCCGACATACCCGCTGATCACCGGTCCCCAATCCAGGTCACCGAGCGTCGAGATGCTGATCGGGTAGAAGATCGTCAAGGCGAGCAGCACCGCGTACAGCCCGAAGACTCCGAGGAATTTGCCCAGGATCACCTGTGCCTCGGTGACTGGCATGGTGATGAGGAGCTCGATGGTGCCCGTGCGCTTTTCTTCTGCGAGAAGTCCCATCGTGAGGGCGGGCAGCGCGAAGACCAGGATCAACCCTAGCCATCGAAACATCTCGCGTGCGCTTGCGCGACCAAAAAGAAAGAAGGTCTTCCAGAAAAAGAAGCCCAGCGTCACCATGACTATGCAAATGACGATGTAGGCGACTGGGCCGTTGAAGTAGCTCCGGAACTGGCGGCCGCCGATGGTCAGGATGTGTTTCACGAAGATGCCTCTGAGTCGCCGGTGGTGAGCTGCCGAAAAATATCTTCGAGGTTTTCTCCGCGCTGCTCGAGTCCGAGCAACACCAGGTCTGCTGCAACTGCCGCCCGAAAGATGTCCGCGCGCAGGTCTTGGTTGCCTTTAGGAACGACCTCGACGATCACTTCGTTTGCTGACGCTCCGGCGTGTCCTTCGACACTTTGAGCGCTCTCGATCGAGGAGAACGCATCGCGTAGCTGCGCGGGGCTGTGGCCGTTCTTTTGCAGTGTGGCAATGAAACGCGGCTTCCCCCCGCGCGCTGCCAATTCTTCGGGGGTATCATCCGCGACCAGGCGGCCTTGCGAAATGATCAACACGCGACTGCAGGTGACCTGCACCTCCGCAAGGTTGTGCGTGGAGAGGATGACGGTGCGCTCGCGCCCGATCTCACGGATGAGCTCTCGAATCTCGGAGGCCTGGTTCGGGTCTAGGCCGCTCATAGGCTCGTCGAGGATGAGAACTGGTGGTTCGTGAATGAGTGCTTGAGCCAGCCCGACACGTTGGCGAAATCCCTTCGATAGCTCGCCGATGCCTTTCCCAATGACATCGCCCAGAGCGGTTTCCTCGACGACCGTCCGAATGCGCGAGCCGATCTGCGCGCCCTGGAGCCCACGCATCCTTGCGACGTACTCGAGGTACTCGAGGACGAGCATCTCGGTGTAGAGGGGAGTGTTCTCTGGCAGGTACCCGATGGCCTGCCGAACGGCGATCGGGTCCTCGAAGATGTCGGCCCCGCCGATTCGGGCCGACCCGTCAGACGGCGCGATGAAGCAGGTCAGGATCTTCATGGTCGTCGTTTTCCCGGCGCCATTCGGACCGAGGAAGCCAACGACCTCTCCGCGTTTTACTTCAAATGTTGCATTTTCGAGGGCGGTGACCGGGCCATAGTGCTTGGTCAATCCCCGCGCCTCGATCATCACATCACCCATACTCTCCTCGCGTGTGATCTCCGGATTCTCTCTAAGGCTGGCCGATGGTAGCCCCGGCCTTAGGCATGTCAAGACAGCTCCAGCATGGCACGATCGCTAGCATGAGATCCTACTTCGCACTTCGGGGCGCTGTTGCGCGGGTCCTGCCTCGGGGGCGCGTCGTCGTGCGTCGGGTAGCGGATCTCTGGCCCTTCACCGCGCTCGGAATGGCTCTGGCGGTCGTAGCTGTCATCGCTCTGTTCGCGTTCGGGTACGAGAAGCTCGATCTGGTTCTGCTCGTCTTGGGCTACGGGGGCGCCGGCCTCTTGGCGATCTCGACGATTACAGTTTCGTTGACCGCCCTGGGGCTCAAGCTGCGACTTCATCGCTCGGCACAGTCTTGGTCGGCGTCGGTCTTTGAAACTGGACGCCCCTCGCCAACTGGATTCGTGTTGCTTTCGCTTCGCTGGTTGCCGTTGGTACGCGTGCGCTGGCAGTGGTCTCCGCCTCCCGCAGTCGAGGTGGAGGGCGTTCGAGATGGCGGCCAGCTCCGCGAGCAGGTGGTCTTTCACGAGCGAGGGATTTTCGAGGCGGTGACCCGCAGGATTCTAGTCGAGGATGCCTTCGGGCTGGCGCGGGTGGCGTTTCGCCAGCAACAAGCCGGTGCGATCGAGGTCCTTCCCCATCTCGGGGGCATCCGGCGCTTGCCGGTTCTCACGTCGCTGACAGGTGGCGAGGACTACCCCTATCCGATGGGCCTCGAAGACGGAGACCGTGTCGAGCTCCGCCGATACACTCCGGGCGATCCGGCTCGATTCATCCATTGGAAGGCTTTCAGTCGCACCCGCAAACTGATGGTGCGGATGCCGGAGCGGTCCCTGAGTCGAGCGCGAAGGACGGTCGCCTATCTCGTCACCGGTATGCACGACGAAGCGACCGCTGCAGCAGCGCGCGCGGCCATCGAGGAGGAAGCGCTCGGCAGTGATTGGCAGTTCGCTGCGGACGGACAACCCGAACCCACCTCGGATCGAGCCGAAGCACTCCACAAGGTGATACGATCGGCGCAGTTCAGCGGTGATAGCGGAAGCGGCATTCGCCGTTTCCTTGCCGAGGTCGATCGAGCGGGACCGGCCGCGTTGGTGGTGTTTGCGCCACCCTCTATTGGAACTTGGATCGGCGAGATCGCTGCGCTGACTCGACGTCGCGTCGGACGTGTCCGAGTCGTGATCGCGATCGACGCAGTACGTGAAGAGCTACCGCTCTCCCGATGGCGGCGCTGGCTCCTCTCTCCCGTAGCCGAGCGTGGTGTGACGCGTTTCGAGCTCGAGCAGATCGGACGAGCGCTTGGGCAGCTACGATGCGAAGTGGTGATCATCGATAGGGTGACGGGAAGAGTTCTCGGCGACGCGTCCCGTGTGACGACCTGGACGCGGAGGGCCGCATGACGACTCGCGCGGGAGTTCTGTCGTTCGTCGTTGGCGCTCTCGCCGAGACGGGACGCGCGGCCATTCACGGTCTTGCCTGGGCGGCGCTGGTGGTCACGATGGCGCCGCCGGTCGCGGCGTTTGCTGCTTTCGGGGGCGGGTTCATCGGCAGCGTGTCCGGAGCTGTGCTGGCCCGAACGCGGCTTCGCACCTCGGTCGTGTCGCTTGCGGCTGTCATCGCACTCGGGCTCGTCGCATGGTTGCGCTGGACGCTCACCGGTGGGTCAGCCCTGGCAGCATTGATTGGTCCGGTCGGCGCCATGCGGGCGTCCGCCGTTTTCACGGCACTGCTATGCCCTGCGATCGTCAGCGCTACGTTGCGAACGTCATCTTCGCGACGGGCGATCTTTGCCGTGCTCGAGCTGTTGCTCGTCGCGATCGCGTTTACGCAGCTCTTGATCCCGCATCGCAATGGCGCGATCAACCGGCCGTTCTACTTGGCGGACTGGATCATCGCTCTCGGATGGGATCCGACCTGGCTCTTCCTCTTCATGGGAGGGACTGCCACGGTGTTTGGATTGGTGCTCTTGTTGCAAGAGCAACGGTTCGGCCGCGCGCTGTTGAATCTGGGCGTAGTTGGGCTTTTGTTGGCGCTGATCGTGATCGCGACACCCATGGTCGGGATGCCTCCGCCACCTCCGGGAGGCGGCGGGCTCGGCCTTCGTCCCGACGAAGCGGAGGGAAAGAAGGGGGATAAGGGCCAACAACAGCAACAGCAGGGCCCTTCCAACAGCGAGCTCGAGTTCCGCAACAAGTACAGCGCAGGTGGTGCGCGGGTGCCCGTGGCCGTCGTGCTGTTTCACGACGACTATTCTCCACCCAGTGGGGTCTACTACTTTCGCCAGGGCGCGTTCAGTCAGTACAACGGGCGCAAGATGGTCACCTCGGGCCGGAATGACGTCGACCGCGATTTGATTCCACACTTCCCGACGAGGCCGTTGGAAATCGGCGATGCGCCGGCCATGAACGAGAACCGAGGGCCGCTCGAGACCACGATTGCGCTGATGGCGGATCACACGCAACCCTTCGCACTCGAAGCACCGATCGAAGTTGAGCCGATGCAGAACCCCTATCCGAATCGGTTCCGCCGGGTCTACCGAGCGCTCTCCGGGGTGTTGACGTCCGACTATGCCGCGATGCTCGACAGCCAGCTCGGTTCCCCAGAGTGGTCGCAAGCCCAATGGGCCCACTACACGGAGGCACCACCGGATCCGCGCTACCGTGAGCTCGCGGCCGACGTCGCATCCGAGCTGCCCGAGAGGTTGGCCGAGAACCAAGTTGCGTGGGCGTTCTCGGTTGCGTCATGGCTCAGTCGCGAAGGGATCTACAGCCTCAAGAACGAGCACGGTGGCGCTGAGGACCCCACGGCGAGTTTCCTGTTCGGAGACCTCACTGGCTATTGTGTTCACTTCGCCCATGCCGCCACCTACCTCCTGAGGAGCCTCGGCGTGCCTGCGCGCGTCGCCACGGGTTACGCGGTCAGTGAGTCGGCGCGGCAAGGGGGGTCGTCCCTTCTTCTGTCGGGCGCTGCGTCTCATGCTTGGCCCGAGATCTACGTGGATGGCTTCGGGTGGGTGGTGCTCGACGTGTACCCCGAGCGCGCACTCGACCCGCCGGAGCAGCCCATGGATGCGGACCTTCAGCGCTTGCTCGGGGAGCTCGCCCGGGGCGCCTCTCCGCTTCCCCTCTCTGCGACCGACCTCCCGAAGATCAAAGAGTTCGCGCGTCGAGTGACGATCACACTCGGGACTTGGCTCTTGATGCTGCTAGGGGCCACGCTCGTTTTTCTCTACGGAATGAAGGCGTGGCGTCGGTTTGCGCCGGAGTGGACTTCTGCCGCGGCCCTTTCGCGGGTGGTCTATCGTGCGGAGCTCGACAGGATCGGCGAGGTGTCGGTCCTGCGCGCGTCTGGAGAGTCGCGTGAGTCGTTCGCGACTCGCATTCGTGATCAGGTGCCAGCGTTTGAACGCCTGACCCAGGCGCACATCTCCTCCGCCTTCGGTCGCCACGAAGCGGACTCGAGCTCGCTGCGCGAGAATGCCCAGGCGCTTCGCCGCGAGATTCGCCAGGGTTTTCCGCGATGGAGGCGATTTTTGGGACTCATCACCCCTTGGTCTTGGTTACGTTCAAAATGATGCCATCCTTTGGAGAGCCCGGAGCGGAAATGCAGCCAGCCATTCAGTCATCCCCGGAAGATTCTTTATCCGGAGCGCGCGAGGTCGCCGAACGGCTTGGTGCCCGGCTCCGCGCAGCGATTCGCGGTCGGGACAAAGTGGTGGAACTCGTCCTCATCGCACTCCTTGCCGACGGGCACGTCCTGCTCGAAGACTATCCTGGGTCCGGCAAAACTACGCTCGCTCGCGCGTTGGGGAACGCACTCGAAGGGGCGGAGGCGACGCCAGGGATTGCCGCGTTTCGGCGCATTCAGTTCACGCCGGACCTCCTGCCCAGCGATATCACTGGGACGAACATTTTCGATGTCGAGACCAGTCGCTTCTCCTTTCGGCGGGGTCCGGTGTTCGCGCACATCGTGTTGGCAGACGAAATCAATCGCACCTCGCCCAAGGTGCAGGCTGCCATGCTCGAAGCCATGGCTGAAAAACAGGTCACGGTAGACAACGCATCGTACCCACTCGACGGCTTGTTCTTCGTCATCGCGACACAAAATCCGCTCGACCTCGCCGGGACCTACCCGTTGCCGACGCCTCAGCTCGATCGTTTCTTGTTCAAGATCGAGATGAAGCACATCGATCGGGCGTCGGAGCTCGAGGTGCTCGATCAATATCCGCGGGTAAGCCTCGATGTTGCACGCGACTTTCCGGGTGTCACCCGCGAGGAGGTCCTTGCGGCACGGCGCCAAACCCGATCGGCCGTTCACGTAGCACCCGTCGTCAAGGAAGCTCTCGTCGACTTGGCACGACTACTTCGTGCCGATCCGCGGGTGTTGCAGGGTGCCTCGACGCGAGCTCTCGTCTTGATGCTTCCCGCTCTACAGGCACGCGCTGTGATCCACGGTCGGGATTTCGTATCTCCCGAGGACATCGAGGTACTGGCACCCTACGTATTCAAGCACCGGTTAGAATGCGCTCCGGGCGTCGAAGACATCAACGCTCTCATCGCTGAGGCCACTGCGGTCGAGATCGAGAAGCTCGCAAGGGCGAGCTTACGTCGCGGGTGATGTCACGATGCGTGCTTTCGTGGCACTTCAATTCGCAGCGGCGCTGATCGCGGCTTGCCTTTGGACGCAGCACGGAGCTGCGGATGAGATGACCGACCCCTTGCTTCTTGAGGGTGAAGAGGCCCTGCCTCAGGAGTACATTCTGTGGGACCTCGTCGAGCGGCAACGCTACGTGAAGGCCCGGGAAGAAGCGGAGAGATTTCTCGTCGAGCATCCGAGCTCGTACGTTGGTCATCTGGTTTTTTCTCAGGCGCAACACTACGGTGAAGCGAACTTCCCCAAGGCGTTGTTCCATGAAACCCGCGCTTTGGAGCTTTTCGAGGCTGAGCATGGTTCGATCCCCACCCCGAGCCAGCCATGGCGATGGCATGCTCGGACCCTGATAGCGCTCACCGCGACTCACGGCAGTTTGGAGCACTACGATGAGCAACTCGGCTTCATGCGTCGATACAATGAGCTTTACACGCCGCAACTAAAAGCCGAGCTCGCGTGGCCGCTGATGAAGAAGCGGGAGTTTACGGAAGCGCGCCTTGCTGCCGAGGAGGGCCTTGCGACCGGAGATCCATATCAAATCGAGCGCGCTATGAATGCGCTCTGCGCGATCGAGTTCGAAGCGGGTGACGACGCTGAAAGCTTCGAAGCGTGCCGTGACGCCGTTGAATACGCACGAAGCCATTTCGGCAGCCCCACCGCGGTCGACCTCGGGAACTACGCGGAGGCAGCGAGATCGGTTTTTCGTTTCGACGAGGCGGAGCGCCTACTGGTGGAAGCCAGCAAGAGCGGCCTCTCGTGGTACGGAAACCCGTGGCTCGAGCTCGCGGACCTCTACATGCGCGCAGGCCGCTTCGCGGAAGCCCTTTCTGCGCTGCGGGAGGTGCCTCGTCACCGCGCTGCCCGTCCTGCTCACGTGAGGGATTCCGATCGGAACGAGGCGCGTCGGTCGTTGGCTGCCTTCCTGTTGTTGATGGGAAGGCCGGACGAAGCGCTGCACATCACTGACAAAGCGGTCGTGCTCCCCGATCGTCGTGCACACAACAGCCGCGATCCGGAACAGGACCGAAGCATCGTCGCGCTGCTCGACCGCCAGGCCCGACTGATGCTCGCCGAGATGACGATCGAGCGCGCAGTTGCCAAACCTTTCTACGAACGGTGGTGGGCGTACGCGAAAGCTAGCTGGTTGCGCTTTGAAGCCTGGATGAGCGCACGCCAGGCGGCTAGGTTCCTCAACGATGAATCTCGGCTGGTCGGCACGTTTGCCGTCGGAACCGCCCGAAGCGCGGTCATGCCACCGTGGCTCATTGGGGAGTTGACCCACGTGCTCGGAGCCGGCGTGGTGCGCGCGGCCGTCGACCGCGTGCGCGTGGAAGATCCGAGAGATGGCGCTTCCGCCTACTATGATGCGGTGCTTGCCGAGGTCGCTTTGATACAAGGGCGCTACGACGAAGCGATAGAGCACGCAGGGCGTGCGCTCGAGGGCTTGCAACCAGGCGATGCGCTGCTGCGGGAACGGGTGAGAGCGATCATGGGGAGCTCTCTCTCGGACCCACGCCAAACCGCAGCCTTGTACGAAGAGGTTCTTGGCGCCGACCCAGGCCTGTTCAGGCGCCTCGGTTGGGCGCTTCCCGTGAGGATTGAATCGTCTGGCTCCGATCTCGACCGAGAGATCGCAAAGGCGTTGCGTCGTTCGCCGCGATTCGAGCCTTCGGACGACGGGCTGCGAATGCAAGTCTCCGGGGGGCAGGCCTGCTTGTTTGGACGAACGGGCACCTCGTGGGGCTGTAGTGAAGTGGAGCTCGGGGAGAACGAAACCGGAAGCGGCTATCCGCAACGGGTGGTGGACTCGTTCCACCGCGCGATCTTCTCGCCTCGAGTGGACCTCAGCCGTATCGACATCAATTCGCTCGACGGGTCCAACCGGGTGACGCGCAATCCGTTGGATACCTTGCTCGAGTAATCGGGGGCAAAAGCCGCTGGTCTTCGTCTGACGACTATGCCTTACTGCGCTTCGTGAACCGAACCTGGGTGCGTCTCACGCTGCTCGCATTGTTCCTCTTCGGCGTCTACGTGATCGGTCGCGCTACTGGGTTTACCGAGCATCTGACCGTCGAAGGGATCCGCGAGTCGATGCGGGCCGCCGGCATTTGGGGTTTCTTCGTATTCGTCGTGGCATTTACGGCGGGCCAGCTGCTCTATATTCCGGGCTTCGTATTCGTTGCTGTTGCGGGGCTGGCGTACGGCCCCGTGTGGGGGTCCGTGGCGTCGATCATCGCTGCCACGGTTTCGGTCGGGGTTTCCTTCTTCATCGTTCGCACCATTGGGGGGCAACCGCTGACGGAAATCAACAAGCCCTTTCTCAAGAAGTGGATCGACCGCCTCGAGGAACAACCTCTTCGGTCGATGATCGTGATCCGCATGTTCCTGTGGGCGATACCGCCGGTGAACTACACCCTCGCCATGTCCGGCGTCACGTTCCGCGACTATATGATCGCGGCAATCATCGGTATGACCCCTCCGTTCGTATTCATCTCCGTGGCTTTCGGTCTCGGCGTCGAGCTGTTTTAGTGTGCGGATCTTTTCGCTTGTGGTCGGCTTACGTCCTCGTTCGCTCCCTGCGAGGTACAGACGTACCTCTCAGTCGCTCTCTGCGGGCGCGCTCGACCACAAACGAAAATCTCTCGCACACTTCGTTTCTGGATCGGATACCAAGTGCGAGAGCGGCTGTTACTTCTTGATTCGCCGGGTCAGGGGGATGCTCGTGTCGGGTATTGTTTCGTCGGCGGCGCCTGCAAGCGCGAGCGCCTGCTCGGCGGCAAACGACTTGGTTACGGGTTCCGTCTTGCCGTCCGCATCGAGCTGTCGACGGGCCCAGCAAATGCTCTCGGCGATCACGGCGGCGTCCGTTGGTTCTTCCGTCGTGCGGAGAAGGGCGGCGAGGTCCCGTCCCATGGCATGCGCCGTTGGATATCGGTCGATCGGTTCTCGCTGCAGCGCCCGTCCGATGATCTCTCGGAGGCGAGTGGGGATGTCTCGTCGCATCTTGGCGAGGTTCGGTATCTCCATGCCTCGAATGGTCCAAACGACTTTGAGGGGGTCTTTGCCCTTGAACAATTTCTCTCCGGCGAGAACCTCCCAAAGTACGACGCCGATGCTGAAGAGATCGGTTTGCGCGCTCGGGTCTGCCTCGTAGGTGAGCTCCGGTGCTAGGTAGGCGATCTTGCCTTTCACGAATCCGGGTTTGGTGATGCTGCTGCGGTCCATCGCACGTGCGAGCCCAAAATCGGTCAGCTTCACCACCCCACACTTGCTGACCATCACGTTCTGAGGCGTCACGTCACGGTGAAAGATCGGGGCTGAGTTTCCGTTTCGGTCGACACGCACATGGGCGGCATGGAGCGCTTTGAGCACTTCGATCCCGATCGCGGCGACGAGGTGCCAGGGCGTTTGTTGGCCGTTCTTCCGAAAGGCTTCTCGCCACTCGGCAAGTGTGAGGCCGTCGACCCACTCGAGGACCAAATAGTACTCTCCCGCGCGGTCGCGATCGAAGTCGTGAATCTGGGCGATGTTCGGATGCTCGAGCTCCGACACGACGCGTGCCTCCTCGACGAACATCTTCAGGAACTCCGGGTTCTGACTCAGCGGCGCCAAGACGCGCTTGATCGCGATCGGGCGCGCGAATCCTGCCGCGCCGTGGGTCTGGCCCCGGTATACCTTGGCCATCCCGCCTTCGCCGGCGAGCTCGAGTACTTCGTATTTGCCGCCAAGAAGCTCGGTCATACGGAATTGACGCCTCAGCTTTCTTTAGCAGAAAGCACGGCGTCGAGTTCACCCTTCTCGTACATTTCGCGGACGATATCGCAGCCGCCGACAAATTTACCGTGGACGTAAAGCTGCGGGATCGTTGGCCAGTTGGCGAACTCCTTAATCCCTTGTCGGACTGAGGGATCCTCCAGGACGTTTACGTCCTGAAAGTCCGAGCCCGAGCGGCGAAGCACCTCGACGAGCGTGGCCGAAAAACCACACTGTGGGAAGTGTTTCGTCCCTTTCATGAAAAGGACGACGTCGTTGGCGTCGATGATGCCCTGAATCTGTTCTCGGACGGAATCTTCCATGTCAACCCTCTTGCTTCTCCCAACTCTCGGGCGAGTAGGTCTTGAGCGCAAGTGCATGGACGGGGCCCGCCATGAGCTCGCCTAGCGCTGCGTAGACCATTTGGTGCTGTTCGATGCGGTTTTTGCCGTTGAAGGCTTCGGAGACGACGAGGGCTTCCCAGTGGTCCTTGGTGCCGGTGAGGTCGGTGACCACGAGATGAGACACGTTCTCTACGCCCCCACGAATCCTCTCCTCGAGCTCTTCTGTTTCAACCATTGGGCAGCCTCCAGTCAGCATTCTTCGGTACGGCTCGCAACGGCCGTTGTCAATCAGCGCATGCCGAATGAGCGCTTCACGGTCGGGCGCGACAGAACGATGATGGTGAACACCCCAAGGATGGTCCCGAAGGGGAACATCAGACATTCGCCCCAGCCGCTCAAATAGCAAAAAGTCCACCATCGGCGCTGGCGAAGCTTCAGCCCAACCAGGAAGAAGCCGATCGCTGTCACGACGATCAACACGAAGCTCAGCACCGTCATCGCGATCATGAGCGTACCGAGATCTTTCATCATCGCCTCGGGGGCGCCGGCAAGAGGATTGACACCCGCTTGGCCAGAGATATCGCCCATCGTTAGAGCCATCTCGTTGGTGAGCTGCTCGGCGAGCCTGGCGCCCACGAAGGCATATACCACCAGAGGTATTGCAGCAATCGCCGAGAGGCCGGCCATCATGTAGTGACCAATCGAGAGAGCGCTCAGGTGTTCGGCGTCTTCGGCGTTGATCGGTTCTTCCAAACGTAACTCCTACCAGATCGTGCTATGCAGCTCCGCGTTGGGCAAGGTCGCTTTCATTTTTCCGGGTCAGGGTAGTCAAAAGGTCGGAATGGGCCGCGAGGCGTACGATGAGCTCGTTGCCGCTCGTGAAGTTTTCGATGCCGCCGACGCCGCGCTCGATGAGAAGCTGTCCAAGCTTTGCTTCGAAGGCCCCGAAGAAGATCTGAAGCTCACGGTCAACACTCAGCCGGCGGTTCTGACCACGTCGATCGCACTGCTCCGCGCGCTCGACGCACCGCTCGACATTGCGGCGGGGCACAGCCTAGGCGAGTACTCGGCCCACGTGGCCGCGGGCACGATCGACCTCGTTGATGCGGTGCGATTGGTCCGGAAGCGTGGGCAGTACATGCAAGACGCCGTCCCATATGGAGAAGGCGCGATGGCAGCGGTCCTCAAGGCAGACCGCACGTTGGTAGAGCGAATCTGCGCGGAAGTGCCCGGGCTTGTTGAAGCGGTGAACTACAACTCGCCCCAGCAGATCGTGATCGCAGGCGAGACGGGTGCAGTACGGGAGGCAGGGGCGAAGCTCAAGAAGGCGGGCGCGCGTGCGAGCTCCCTTCCGGTGAGCGCTCCGTTTCATTCGACGCTCATGGAGCCGGCGGAGCGACGACTTGCCGAGGACATCGAAGGAATCACATTTTCGGATCCGGGTGTGCCGGTGTACGTCAATGTCGACGCCGAGCCTGTTACCGATGCAGCGGCTGCGAAAAATGCGTTGGTCCGTCAGGTCAGTCGGCCCGTTCGCTGGGAAGATAGTGTCCGCCGTATGATTGCCGACGGCGTCTCACTTTTCGTCGAAGTGGGGCCTGGGCGCGTTCTGAGCGGCCTTTTGGTCCGAATCGACGAGGATGTCGGGCGCGTCAGCGTGCAGGGTCCCTCGGACTTCGCTGCGGCCCGGGACGCGATTGCCGAAGCCCGAGCGAGTTGATTCCACTGTATTTTCGCGTATCTAGGAACTCCCCAGCGCCTGGGTTTGACCTAATTTTCAAATCTTGTAAAAACGCGCCGCCCGCAAAGCAGCTCACCGAGACCGGGCGCGAATAGAGGTTCAGCGGATATGGAAAAACTGATCTATGCGGCCCCCGCGGCGGGCGTGCTTGCTCTCCTTTTTGCCTGGACGAGGGCACAATGGGTTGCCAAACAGGACCCGGGCGAGGCCAACATGGTCGAGATCGCCGCGCAAATTCAGGAGGGCGCGTTGGCTTTCCTCCGTGCGGAGTACCGAGTTCTCACGCTCTTCGTGTTAGGCGTCGGCTCGCTTCTCGCGTTCGCGTACTTCGAGGACGCGCTACGAGGCTGGCCGATTGCGGGAGCTTTCGTTGCGGGGGCTACGGCCTCGGCGGCTGCCGGCTGGATCGGGATGAAGGTCGCCACGAACGCCAACGTGCGGACCACGGCTGCGGCTCGTGTGGGGCTGGCCCCTGCGCTCGCCGTTGCCTTCTCGGGCGGCACGGTGATGGGGATGACCGTGGTCGGGCTAGCGACCATTGGCCTCAGCGGGCTCTACATCCTCTTCAACGACGTTCTCGGCTGGGAACTCGTACGTACCGTCAATGTGATCACAGGCTTTTCGATGGGCGCTTCGTCGATTGCGCTCTTCGCTCGCGTCGGCGGTGGTATCTACACGAAGGCGGCCGATATCGGCGCCGACCTCGTAGGCAAGGTCGAGGCGGGCCTTCCGGAGGACGATCCGCGTAACCCCGCTGTCATCGCGGACAATGTCGGCGACAACGTCGGCGACGTGGCCGGCATGGGCGCCGACCTCTTCGAGTCGTTTGTCGGCGCCATCATCGGAGCGATGGTGTTGGCGCTTGGCTTCAACGTGGTTTCCGAGAGCACATCGATCGGCCCGGTGATCATGCCCCTCGTGATCGCGGGCGCGGGGATCATCTGCTCCATCGTGGGCACGTTTTTCGTTCGCACAAAGGAGGGCGGCAATCCCCAGCACGCGCTCGATGCAGGCGCTTTTGGTGCGGCCGGCGTGATGGCTCTCGCGACCTTCGTGATTGCGAAGTACATGTGGCCTGCCGAGGGTGCGCTGAACCTCAACGGTAAGCTAGTGTCCTGGACGGACGTCGGCTGGGCGACCGTGGCCGGCTTGTTGGCCGGCGTCGCCGTGGGTCTCATCACCTCGTACTACACCTCGATGGGGAAGCCGCCCGTCGAAAGCATTGCCGAGCAGAGCAAGACTGGCACCGCGACTAACATCATCTCCGGCCTCGCAGTGGGCATGCAGTCCACCGCACTGCCGATCCTCGTCATCGCATTTGGCGTCGTCGTCGCGGCTCAGATGGCCGGCCTCTACGGCGTGGCCATCGCCGCGCTCGGTATGCTTTCCACCACCGGCATCCAGCTGGCCGTCGACGCGTACGGCCCGATCGCTGACAACGCTGGCGGCATCGCCGAGATGAGCCATCAGGCCCCGGAGGTCCGCGAGCGTACCGACAAGCTCGACGCTGTCGGTAACACCACGGCGGCCATCGGTAAGGGCTTCGCGATCGGTTCCGCCGCCATGACCGCTCTCGCCTTGTTTGGTGCATTCGCGCAGACCGCTGGTATCAGCGGCATCAATATTTCGAAGCCGATAGTCATGGCCGGCCTGTTCCTCGGGGCCATGCTTCCGTTCCTCTTCTCCTCGATGGCGATGAAAGCCGTGGGCCTTGCTGCGATGGACATGATCGAAGAAGTTCGCAGGCAGTTCCGCGAGATTCCCGGGCTCCTCGAGGGTAAGGCAAAGCCCGATACTGCCCGCTGCGTGAAGATCTCCACCGAGGCTTCGCTCAAGCGCATGGTCGCACCTGGAGCGCTGGCGCTTCTCACGCCGGTCATCGTTGGCTTCGTGATGGGCCCTGAGGCGCTTGGTGGCGTGCTCGCGGGCGTTACGGTGTCGGGCGTGTCTATGGCTCTCTTCATGGCGAACGCCGGCGGGGCTTGGGACAACGCCAAGAAGTCTTTTGAGAGCGGTGGCTACAAGATGACCGACGGCTCGGTTCACTCGAAGGGCAGCGAGGCCCATAACGCGGCAGTCGTGGGCGACACCGTTGGCGACCCCTTCAAGGATACGGCCGGTCCGTCCTTGAACATCCTCGTGAAGTTGATGGCCATCGTGTCCCTCGTGCTCGCACCGCTCCTGGTCTAGCGGCAGCTCCTCTCCCCTCGTCTTCGTGGTCGTGGTCGTGCGTCGTGCGTCGACTGATGAGTAGTGACAAGTTCTCGGATCCTTTCGACCACTTCCGTGTCTGTGGCTCAAGGAAACTGCGATGGGAGCTGCAGTTTGCGCGACTGGGTTCGCGTCGGGGGTAGGAGCTTAAGAGAGGGGGAAGGAGGGAAAGCCTCTCGGCCGGCAGGCGAAGCCCGGGAGGAGAAAGAAGGACCTTCGGTCGGCGTGCGCATACACCTGACTCCTACGCATCAGCCTCCCGGCACCTCATCGGTTCGTACGAACCCGTAGCGCTTCCAGCCCGTGCTCGCGAGCCAAGTGCGGGGCTCGGCACAGGGCGGTGGTCCCGTCGCCCGCAAGACGTAGCCCACGGGTTCGCCCGAGCCAAAGGGATCGACCCAGGTCGGTTCAGGCTGCGCCCGACCGAGCTTGCGAAGATGGCGTCGGCGGTTGTTGAGCACGTAGGCCATCGCGTTTCGAACCTGCCGCGGCGTTCGGAGCTGTTCGACGTGGTAGCGATCGGTGAAGACAGTGCCCCGCCGGCGCGCGAGGGCCTTGTTGAGCGCCTTGCTCATCCGAATCGAAAGCCCCTGCATCCCCCGCGAAAGCGAGCGCCGGTGCGTCGCCTCGACGATCAGGTGTAGGTGCCCGTGCTGCACCGACCAGTGAAGCACCCGCATCCCAAAGCGCCCCTGCGCCCGCGCAATCGACCTCACGAGGGCCCGATAGAGCCGCCCGCTTCGAAGCCGAAGCCTTCGATCGACCCGAAGCGTCACATGCACCGGCACATAGTGAGGAAGCGCCAGCCGCGTATCATGGCCAACACGCGTACTGGTCTTAGGCCGACCCGCGCCCTCGCGCCGCCCCCCGTGTCGCAAACGGTCGAGGTGAAGCAGCGCCTCCCTTCGGCGTCGTCTCCGACGTCGCTTGGGCGAGCGTCCGGGGCTTGGAGTCCCTGCCGCCATGCCTCTTGAATATCGCAGATATTAGATTCCTGTCAACCATGGAGTGAGTTAGAAGTGTCAGCGATGAAGTGACTTGCATAGTGTCAGCGATGAAGTGACTTGCATAGTGCCAGCGATGAAGTGACTTGCACACGTCCACGATGAAGTGACTTGCGCACAAACGTTCTCTTGATCGAGGGATCTGCGTTGGCGAAGGGCAACCTCGGAGGGCCGCCTTCCCGTCCCCGACCGACAGGCCTCTGCGAAGAAACGTGTCCACCGTCCCAACCAGGTACTCCACCGACGCCGCGCCTCCAGCTCTTGCCCCCTCTCTTAAGCTCATGCCCCCGAAGCGGAGGCAATCGGGGTCACGCCCACGCGCCTCGAGCTCCGCCGTTTTGACCATTCGTGACTCCTCGTCAGACGACTACCAGGGCGACTACGGGTACGTCTACGAGGACCAGGGAGAAAACGAAAAGAACACATAGCCTTTACGAGGTGGCGGTGCGGGGGTTACGTTGGGCCCGATGGTCGACCCCACTCAGACTGATGCTTGGCGCGCTCTGCAGGCTCATTACGATCAGATGCGCGACCTGCAGATGAGGGAGCTCTTCGAGGAGGACCCGGAGCGCGCCGAGCGTTTCTCGTTGACGCTCGGCGACCTTTTTTTCGACTATTCGAAGAACCGCATCACCGATCAGAGCGTTAGCCTGCTTGTCGACCTAGCCGAAGAGTGTGGCGTTCGTGATTGGATCGCCCGCATGTTCTCGGGTGATGCGATCAACGTGACCGAAAACCGCGCGGTCCTGCACACTGCTCTTCGCAATCGAGGCGATCGCGCTGTCATGGTCCACGGTTCCGACGTGATGCCCGATGTGCGCCGTGTGCTCGAGCAGATGCGGCGATTCGCGGCGGCCGTTCGTGACGGTGCATGGGTGGGGCAAACCGGGCGAGCCATCACCGACGTGGTCAACATCGGGATCGGCGGGTCGGACCTTGGGCCGCTGATGGTTACCGAAGCGCTTCGCCCGTATTGGAAAGACGGGCTGCGTGTGCATTTCGTGTCCAACGTCGACGGTACCCACCTGAGCGAGGTGCTCCGAGAAGTTCAGCCCGAAGCGACGCTCTTCATCATCGCGTCGAAGACATTCACTACACAGGAGACTCTCACGAACGCGCGCTCGGCCCGCCAGTGGTTGGTCGAGAACTTCCGGAGCGAAGATGCGGTGGCCAAGCATTTCGTAGCACTGTCGACGAACCGCGAGGCAGTGATCGAGTTCGGGATCGACCCCGACAACATGTTCGAATTCTGGGACTGGGTGGGCGGTCGGTACTCGCTCTGGTCTGCGATAGGGCTCTCGATCGCTTGTGTCATCGGAATGGAACACTTCGAGGAGTTGCTCGCGGGCGCGTACGAAGTGGACGAGCATTTTCGAACCGCGCCGTTGCGCGAGAACATCCCTGTGTTGATGGCACTCCTCGGGGTTTGGTACCGCGACTTCTTCGGCGCGACGTCGTATGCCGTGCTGCCCTACGACCAGTCCTTGCACCGTTTCCCGGCGTACCTGCAGCAGGCAGACATGGAGAGCAACGGTAAGCGTACCTCGCGCGATGGCGAAGTCGTGAGTTACGGCACCGGGCCCATCGTATGGGGAGAGCCGGGTACCAATGGGCAACATGCCTTCTTCCAGTTGCTTCACCAGGGAACGCATTTGGTGCCGTGTGACTTCATCGTGACGACGCAGAGCCAAAACCCCATTGGCCGGCACCACGACATCCTGGTTGCCAATTGCATCGCTCAGGCCGAGGCGCTAATGCGTGGGAAAACCGAGGAGGAGGCGCGTGACGAGCTCCGCAAGGATGGAATATCTGAGGACCAGGTTGCGCTACTTGCGCCCCACAAGGCGTTTCCTGGCAACCGGCCCAGCAACACCTTCATGCTCGAGAAACTGACTCCGAGGGGGCTCGGACGATTGATCGCGCTCTCAGAACACAAGATCTTCGTGCAGGGCGTGATTTGGAACATCTATAGCTTCGACCAGTGGGGCGTAGAGCTTGGGAAGCAGCTCGCGAAGGTCATCCTAGGGGAGCTCAACGGGCAATCTGGCGAGCACGACAGTTCAACTCGGCAGCTGATCGAGTACTATCGCCGGCATAGAGGGCCGGCCTCATGAGCACGCTTGCGATCGACATCGGTGGCGGAAGCATCAAGTTCCTCGCGCTGAGCGACGAGGGCCTCACCGCGGGGACGTCGCAGAGCCGCCCGACCCCGGACCCGGCGACACCCGATGCGGTTCTTACCTTGATCGGTGAAGTCGCCGACACGGTGGAGGCATATCATCGCGTGTCGGTCGGTTTTCCCGGCGTCGTGAAATCTGGCGTAACGTATAATGCGCCAAACCTCGGAAACGAGCTTTGGCGAGCGGTCCCTTTGGCGGCGAACCTCGAGCAACTGCTCGGGAGTCAGGTCCGCGTCCTCAACGACGCGGACCTACAGGGACTCGGTGTAGTCGAAGGTCATGGCGTGGAGCTCGTGTTGACGTTCGGAACGGGACTGGGGACAGCGTTGTTCACCGACGGTGAGCTCGTTCCGAACCTGGAGCTTGGACATCACCCGTTTCGCGATGGCAAGACTTATGAGGACTTGGTCCGCGACACGGAGCTCAAACGCATCGGCCCTGTCCAGTGGACCGAGCGAGTGAACGATGCCCTCGGACAGCTCGAGCGGCTCTTCAGCTATGACAGGCTCCACCTCGGTGGGGGAAACGTGCGTCACCTTCAAAAAGACATGCCGGCCAAGGTGCGCTTCTTCTCGCTCGAAGAAGCGATGCGGGGTGCTCTGCGTTTGTGGGACTAAGCCCTAACGAAAGGGTTCATCTTTTTCTCTTCTCCGATGGTCGTCGTTGGGCCGTGACCGGTGATCACTAGCGTCTCATCGGGCAGCGCGAACAGCTTGCGTTGAATCGAGTCGGTAATCTGGGAGGTGTCGCCGCCCCACAGGTCGGTGCGTCCGATGCTGCGTGCAAAGAGGGTGTCGCCTGCGACGACGATCGGCCGGTCGCCTTCGAGCGTCAGACAGATGCTGCCAGGAGAATGGCCGGGGGTGTGGAGGACGTCGAGCTCGACACCGCCTGCTTGCACGGTGTCCCCCTCCGAAAGAAAGCGGTCGATCTCCGCGATCTCGGGAGCTTGGAACGGAGCGCGAAAGCCGTCGAGCTGCATCTGAACGCCTTCGTAGAGGAATAGATCGTCCTGGTGGATCATGTTGGAGGCGTTGGTAGCTTCTTGTACTTCTTTTGTGCCCCCGATGTGATCGAAGTGCGTATGGGTGTGGACGATCCCTTCGCAACGAAGCCCAAGCTCGGCCAGCCGAGCCAGAATCCGCGGCGCTTCACCTCCCGGATCCACCACGATGGCTACGCCACGCTCCTCGTCCCCGAGGATCACGCAGTTGCAGCCCAATGGGGCGACGGAGAAATGTTCGACGATCATGAGACCGGTGTAGCACGTGATGTTGAGGAGATCTTGACTGGGCCGGGGTCTTGGGGCGCGCCGCGGACTATGGGGGCTACACCGGCCATGACCGGTAACGGGGCAGCCGAGACTTGGACCCGGTTAGAATCGTCTTTTACGCCGGGGCTACCGCTGGCTCCGCCCCCATAGTCCACGGCGCGCCCCAAGACCCCTACGTCTCGAATCCCGTGTCAGCGCCGGCGTCCGCCATCAGCTGCCCGACGCGCACAGCGCGTCTAGGTATCGCCCCGCGGTGCTATCCCATCGAAACGTTGAAGACACATACTCCGCCGTTCGCTTGCCCGCCTCCCGTAGTTCATCGGGCGCGTCCAACAACCCTCGAATACGCTCCACGAACGCATCGGCGTCGCCGCTCGGTGCGAACCACCCGTTGACGCCTTCGTCGATGACGTCCCGGATGCCCTCGAGATCCGCCGCCAGAGTGGGGAGACCGCAGACTCCGGCTTCGAGCATCACGATCCCGAAGCCCTCCATGTCGCCGGGCACGATGATGTTGGGCATCACGAAGAGGTCCCCCCTGCCGTAGAGCTCGATGAGCTCGGCTTCGCTGATCTTGCCTAAGCAACGCACGCGTCGTTGGAGCCCACTTCGCTCGATCGCCTCGTCGATCGCCTGACGCTCGGGTCCATCGCCGGCCAGCCAGAACACTACACGCTCGGGAAGCCTAGGCATCACGTTTTCGATGAACCAAGCGAACCCTTTGCGGCGAACCTGGCGCCCCACGGTCACGAGGAGGAACGCGTCGTCGGGCAAAGAAGGAGTACCTTCGATGTGTAGTCGCGATTTTTCCGCGCGAGCCGTCCCAACCCGCGCGAACCGATCAACATCGACCGCGTTCGGTACCACGTGCATCTGCTCTCGCGGCAGGCCGCGAGCGACCAGCTCTTCTCCCGTAGCGCGACTGACTGGCATGACCACGTCTAGCACGCCACAAAGCCTACGAACCGCCATTTGATACGCAGAATTGGGGTCGGTCACATCGAGGCCGTGCGCGATCGCCGCGAGTCGAATACCTCGTGTCTTGAGGCGCGGTGCCGCCAGCAGAAGCGGAAGCGCCGTCGTCATACTGGTGAACAAGATCGTATCGGCTCTATGCGTTTTCGCCTCACGTCCCAGCCGAACGGCCAGTGAAGCCAGAAACGGCACAGCCTTCAAGTGCACCGACTTCCAACTCGACCGCAGCGCGATCGTGCGCATGGCGACATCGTCACGCTTCTCGAGCGCAGCATGAAGCTCCATAGCCACCCGCTGCATCCCCCCCACATTCCCCATCGGAGCATCGCAAGGCGGAAAGGAGTGGGAGACGAAGAGCAAGCGCATCGAGGGCTAGTACGACAGCACCAGCGCCAGCGCCAGCGGGGTTCGGAGCGCGGCGAGCGGGGTTCGGGCTGCGGTGTACGGTGTAAGGTGTACGGGCCCCGGTCACGGTCACGGATTCGAGACGTAGGGGTCTTGGGGCGCGCCGCGGACTATGGGGGCGGAGCCAGCGGTAGCCCCGGCGTAAAAGACGATTCTAACCGGCTCCAGATCTCGGCTGCCCCGTTACCGGTCATGGCCGGTGAAGCCCTCGTAGTCCGCGGCGCGACCCAAGACCCCGGCACAATCAAGATCTCCCCGCCGCAGTTGCTGGCACTGACGCTGACACCGATCCTGCCTCGTTTGACAGGCCCCCCCGTCGGTGCTGACATCCCCTGCCATGAAGCTACGAAGCGACAGTTTTAGTGACGGAGACTTCATTCCCACGCGGTACGCGCTCGGGAAGAGAAGCGCTGACGGCAAAATCGACCTTGCTGAGAACAAGAATCCGCATCTGGCGTGGGCAGATACCCCCGACGGGACGAAGTCGATCGCGATCCTGTGCATCGACCAGGATGCGCCGACCAAACCGGACGACGTCAACAAGGAAGGCAGGTTCGTCCCGGCGGATTTGCCCCGTGCGGACTTTGCCCATTGGGCTTTGGTCGACCTAGCCCCGAACAGCTCGATCGAAGAGGGCGCGTTCAGCGACGGTGTGACCGCGCATGGCAAGGACGGCCCCGGTGGACCGCAGGGCACGCGCCAGGGAATTAACGACTACACCGGCTGGTTTGCCGGTGATTCAGACATGGAGGGTGACTACTATGGCTACGATGGGCCGTGCCCCCCATTCAATGACAGCATCGTGCATCGCTATCGCTTCACGGTGTATGCGCTCGACGTCGATTCCGTTCCGGTCGAGGGCAAATTCGGCACCAAGGACGTGCTTGCAGCGATCGAAGGGCATGTCCTCGCCGAGGCGAGTATCGTCGGCAAGTACAAGATCAATCCCGATGCTCAGGAGCGCTAAGCTCCGCCGATGAATCGCTTGGACAAAGCGGAGCGCATCGGGAAGATTCTCGATGAGCTCTATCCGCAGCCACCGATCCCTCTAGATCACCAAGACCCGTTCACCCTCCTCGTGTCGGTCATGTTGAGCGCGCAGACGACCGACAAGAAGGTCAACGAGGTCACACCTTCGCTCTTTGCGACCGCTCCGAATCCCCAAGCGATGGCGGAGCTTCCCGTTAACGAGATTCTGAGCTTGATCCGCACCGTGGGCCTTGCGCCTACGAAAGCCAGGAACCTCCAGGCAACGGCCAAGCTTCTTTTGGAGCGGCACCAAGGGGAAGTTCCGGCCGACATCGAAGCACTCGAGGCTCTTCCCGGTGTGGGGCACAAGACAGCTTCCGTGGTCATGTGCCAGGCATTCGGTCAGCCTGCGTTCCCCGTCGACACCCACATCCATCGACTTGCAGCGCGTTGGGGCCTCTCCGACGGCAAGAACGTCGCGAAGACCGAGGTGGACCTGAAGAAGGTCTTCCCCGAGGACACGTGGATCCGACGCCACCTCCAGATCATCTACTTCGGCCGTGAGCATTGCCCCGCCCGAGGTCACGATCTCAGCGGTTGCAAGATCTGCAGCTGGGCGGCTACGAATAAGCGAATTGTCGAAGAATCACGGGCACGTTGAGGAGACACACTGGTCGAGTCTCCGAGGACGACCCATATTGCCCGTCATGAGCATCGAGTTTCGCCTATTGGGCATCCCCGTCCGGATCCACTTGTGGTTCTGGTTCATGGCCCTGTGGCTGTGGACGCTCGACCGGGGGGAAGGCTGGGCGGGGCTTCTCGTGTGGGTTGCCGTCGTCCTCCAGGGAATTCTCATGCACGAGCTTGGCCACGCGCTCGCGGGAAGGGCGTTCGGCCGAACTCCCCGTATCGAGCTCGTCGCTCTTGGCGGCATCACGTGGTGGGAACAAGCAGAGCCGATGAGCCCCGGGCGCAACCTCGTCGTGAGCGCTGCGGGGCCGGCGGTCGGGATTTTCGTGGGCTCGCTTTCGCTCGTGCTGATGGATGTGTTGCAGATTCCAGACCCGTCGCTCGGGCGCTACCTGTTCCGCTCGCTGGTGTGGGTCAACCTGGGATGGGGCCTTTTGAACCTGCTGCCGATCATGCCGCTTGATGGCGGCAACATCGTGGCTGCGCTCTTCGATTTTGCGGCTCCGTCGCGCGGACGTCTCTTTGCCTCGTATGTGTCTTTTGCCGTGATCGGCCTGCTGTTTGCGGCGACGGTTGCGGTTGGCATGTACCCCGCGACGATTCTTCTCTTGCTACTCGGGTTCAGTACTTACCAAGTCTTTCGCGCGGAACGAGAGCGATCCACCGCCCAGCCACAGGGGCTCGTCAAGCAGGCATTCATGGCGCTCGAGCGCGGCGATGGGCAAGGGTTGGTTCAGGCGGCCTCGCAGCTCGTCAGAGAGGGCGGTTCCATCGAGGAGCTCGATGAAGCCTTTCACCTCCTTGCTTGGGGGCGACTTCTCGGAGGCGAGCCCCAGGAGGCCCATGCGGCGCTTCGCTCGATGTCGGGGGAGCGCAGTGCCGACCCGGCGCTCGAAGGCGCGGTACTAGTGGAGCTCGCGCGGCCGAGCGACGCGATTTCCCTTCTCGAAAATGCATGTGAAAGGGGCGGGACGTTTGCCGAGGGCTACTATGTCAAGGCCGTCCGCGACCTCGGAGCGTTCTCGCGAGCAGCGCAGTTCCTCTGCCGCCCGGGCGCGCCGCAACTTTCGGCCAAGTCCGTCCACGCCCTCCGGCAGTTCGCTTTGACGGCACAGGCATTCGAAGCGGCGAAGAAGTTCGCTTCATTGCCCGTGTCGGCACCCTTGACCGATCGCGAAAACCGATGATTTCAGGGGCTTGTGGTGCTATCGGCCATGCCGAGTCGGTCGGGTTGATCAATCCCGAAGTTTTTGCAATTCCCGCGAACCAGGAGACAAGACCATCATGAGCCCGAATCCAGATCTGAAGCACAAAGTTGCCGACATCGCCTTGGCAGAGTGGGGACGTAAAGAGATCGCCATCGCCGAGCACGAGATGCCGGGCTTGATGGCACTTCGGCGCGAGTACGGCGCGGAGAAGCCTCTCAAGGGCGCGCGCGTTGCCGGTTGTCTCCACATGACCATTCAAACGGCGGTCTTGATCGAGACGCTGACTGAGCTCGGCGCCGAGGTGACGTGGACCAGTTGCAACATTTTCTCGACCCAAGATCACGCCGCTGCGGCCATCGCGGTTACCGGCGTGCCCGTCTTCGCATGGAAAGGCGAGACGGAGGAGGAGTACGACTGGTGCATCCAGCAACAGCTCGGCGCGTTCGAGGGCGGCAAGGGGCCGAATCTGTTGCTCGATGACGGCGGCGACCTCACCGCCGTCGCGCATCAGCAATATCCCGAGATGTTCGCTGGACCGGAGCGGATTGTCGGTCTTTCAGAGGAGACGACCACCGGGGTCCATCGCCTCTACGAGATGGAGCGCGAGGGCACTCTGAAGTGCACGGCGATCAACGTGAACGACTCGGTGACCAAGTCGAAGTTCGACAACCTCTACGGTTGCCGCGAGTCGTTGGTTGACGGCATCAAACGCGCGACCGACGTGATGATCGCTGGTAAGGTGGTCGTCATAGGCGGCTACGGTGACGTCGGCAAGGGCTGCGTCCAGGCCATGGCACGTGCGGGTGCGCGGGTGTTGGTGACCGAGATCGATCCCATCTGCGCGCTTCAGGCGTCGATGGAGGGCTATCAGGTCGTCACGATGGAGGAGGCCGCGCCCATCGCCGACATCTTCGTCACCGCTACTGGCTGCGCCGACGTCGTGACTGGCGAGCACATGAAGCAGATGAAGAACGAAGCGATCGTCTGTAACATCGGACACTTCGATTCCGAGATTCAAATGGCGTGGCTCACCGATCCTGCCAACGAGATCACCGAAGAAGAGATCAAGCCACAGGTGGACCACTTCATCTTCCCCGATGGCAAGCGAATCATCGTCCTTGCCCGAGGCCGGCTCGTGAACCTCGGGTGCGCTACAGGTCATCCGAGCTTCGTGATGAGCAACTCGTTTACGAACCAGGTGCTGGCGCAGCTGTCACTCTGGACCGAGCGCGACCGCTACGAGTCCGGCAAGGTATACGTTCTGTCGAAAGAGCTAGACGAGAAAGTCGCCCGGCTCCATCTCGGCCAGTTGGGTGCGAAGCTCACGACGCTTACTCAGGCGCAGGCCGAGTACCTGGGTATTCCAGTCGAAGGTCCATTCAAGCCTAGTTACTATCGATACTGAGGCGGGATGGTCTCGCTGTTGATCGAGACTTGGCGCTACTTCCAATCGCACGATGGGCGATTGCTTTCCGGAGCGATCGCCTTTTACGTGACACTCGCTCTCGCACCACTCGGCGTATTGATGGTCTTGATCGCGTCTATGGTGCTTCCCGCGAACGAGGCTCAGCAGGAGTTGCTCGGACAGCTCGAGATGTTTCTGGGCCCGGACCTAGCGAACTTCCTCGGGCAGGCGATGGTCGACATGACCTCCGAAGCACAGAGTTTGACCGCGCCGGTCATCGGTGGCGTGTTCATGCTGTACATGTCGGCCCGACTGTTCTCCATGCTGCGTCGGGCCCTCAATCACATGTGGGGCATTCGTCCAAAGCTCCTCGTTCATGCTCGCCCCGATTGGTTCCGCATCTTCGAACGGAGAATGCTCGCCTTCGCCATGGTGCTCGTCTTCGGGGGATCTCTGGTCGTCCTGGTCCTGCTTCACGCGATAGCTACCGCTGCCGCGCACTTCTTGGGAACTGACTACTTGCTCACCTTCGGCGAATTTGGAAGCGGCTTCGCTGTCCTTTGGCTGTTGATCTCCCTGGTCTATCGGTGGTTGCCCGACGCGACCATCTCCTGGCGGGACGTATGGGTCGGGGCCGCGGTTACGTCTCTATTCATCGTCGGTGGCTCCTTTCTGATCGGCCTGTACCTAGGGTACGCCAGCCCCGCCTCCTGGTACGGAGCTGCCGGATCCCTGGTTGTGTTGCTCCTGTGGATCTACTACACGACGCAGATCTTCCTCATGGGTGCCGTGTTCACGCGCGCTTGGGCCAGGCGACGCGGCCGCGCGATCGAACCCCTGCCGTACGCCATGGCGGTCGAAACTGCGAGCTACTCTGCGAACGCTTCGATCAGCGAAACGTAGGGGTCCGGAGCTAGGAAAAGAAGCCAAGCTTCTTTAGAGCGGTGCCGTACACGATCCGAATCAAGCCGTCGATCTCCGCGATCGCTTTTGGCGTATGAGGGTACCACACACGCTCGCTCTTTTGCGCCCACCGGTGGATGAGGATCGGCTGTTGATGTGTGTAGCTGCGGAGCGCTCCCAATCCGTTGACTTGGCCGACACCGCTGTCTTTCATTCCGCCGAAGGGCGCTTCTGGTACGCCGTATGCCATGGATGCATCGTTGATGATCACCGAGCCGGTTTCCATTCGTTTCGCGATCTCGATCCCTTTTTGGATGTTGCGGGTCCACACGCTTCCGCTCAGGCCGTAGTGTGAATCGTTCGCTAGACGGATCGCCTCCTCTTCGTCCTTGGCCCGCATGACGGAGATGATCGGCCCGAACGTTTCTTCCCGCATGAGCTCCATGCTGTGATCGACGTTGCGAACGAAGGTCGGCTTGTAGAACAGGCCATCGGTGGTGTCGGCTTCGCCCCCTACGACGATCTCGGCTCCCTTGGCTTTGGCATCTTCGATGTGGCGCTCGATGATCGGGAGTTGACGGTCCCAAAACACCGATCCGACATCGATGTCGTCTCCGGTGCCGTAACGGAGCTCCTTGACGATATTGGCGACACGCTCTTCGAACTCGTCCGCCACGCTTTCCACGACGTAGACGCGTTCCACGCCCATGCAGACATGGCCCGAATTCAGCATCGAATTGAAGACTGCCCCCCCGGCCGCACGTTCGAGGTCCGCGTCGGCACACACGATCATGGCGTCCTTCCCACCGAGCTCGAGCGAACAGGGGATGAGTTGCTCAGCGCATGCGGTGGCGATCTTCTTGCCGGTGCTCACGCTTCCGGTGAACGAGATCTTCTGGACGCCGCCGTTGACGAGAGCCGCGCCTGTCTCGCCGTCCCCGTGAACCGTTTGCACGACACCCTCGGGAACTCCAGCCTCACGCAGCAACTCGACCGCCCAATCACCCGAGTAAGGAGCGACCTCCGAGGGTTTGAGGATGACCGCGTTCCCGGCGAGGATCGCTTGCACGGTGGGGTTGATCGCAAGTGAGAACGGGCCATTCCACGGCGTGATGACACCGACCACGCCTAGGGGTCGATAGTGCATGATCAGCTTCTTCACCGGTCGCAAATAACCATGAAGCTTCCGCTTCTCGTCCGAGAGCTCCTTCACGGCGCGTCCCGGCCAGAAGTTGAGGTAGTCACAGCTCGGAACGATTTCCATCATCAGGGCTTCGAGCCGCGTCTTGCCCGTCTCGTTGATGATGGTCTCGACGACTTGCTCGCGCTTCTCGACCAGAATGTCGATCGTGTTCCGGACGATGCGCGCCCGCTCGGCGATGGGAACGCGTGCCCACTCTCGTTGCGCGTCGCGAGCCTTGGCGATGGCGGCTTCCACATCTTCGCGGCGATTGACGACGATCTCTCCGACCCGCTCTCGTGTGGCGGGGCTTCGAATCCCGAGCCGGCGGCGCCCCTCGGGCGTGTCAGAGAGTGCTTCGACGATAGCCATTCCTTTGCTCCTATCCTGACGGCCCTTTCCAGGGCGCTGAAACAAGTTCTACTTTCCCAGGAGCAGAGCGCAAGCACCGTATTCCTGTTGTCGGTAGTGTAATATTACATGTACACTACAAATCATGCGTGGCTTGGTTTGGTTCGCTTTGGTCTTGATCCCGCTTGTCGGCTGTGGGGGCTCGGGATCGACCGGCGCTCCCCGTGTTGGGTCGGGCGGGACCGACGGCGGCGGCGGTACAGGTGGCCAGGCCCTCTGCGCTTGCCTCTTTGGGGAAGAGTGCTCGGACGATGGTCGCTGCGTTTCGATCTGTGGCGAGATTCCAGCCTGCGTGTTCGGTGGGACGGCCCGATGCTGCGGCACCGATTTGGTCTGCTCGGATGGCATCTGCGTGGCCGACTGTGGTGACGCGATCGAGTGCAACGGTGCCTGCTGCGGCGGCTCCGAGATGTGCTTCGAGGGTGCCTGCGTCACCGAATGCCCAGATCCATCGCGACTTTGTGGCGAGAGCAACGAGCTTTGCTGTGACAGCGGCGAGGCGTGCATCGGAGGAGGATGCGTACCGTTCGGCGATGACTGCACGTTCAGTGAAGACTGCGAGCTCGACGAGCTTTGTGAGCCGAGCCTCGGTCAGTGCATCTCGCGAGACGCGGTCGAGGTGTGTGAGTTCCGTCCGCCGGTCGGCGAGTTCGAGCCGACCATCGGGTGTCGGTGGACCCCGCCCGCCGTTCTCATGGGTGCGAGCTCGGAGGAGATCGAGATCGCTGGGATGAGCGAGGTTGTCATGACGCCTTCGGTCGCGAATCTCTCCGACGACAACGGCGATGGGGTCACCGACACGTTCGATACGCCCGATATCGTGTTCGTGAGCTTCAACCGTCAGGCCAATGGTTGTTGCACCGGGCGCGGCGTGCTTCGTGTGGTGTCGGGCGCGTGCAACGAAGACGGCACCATGAACACCCTGGCTACTCTCAAGGGCACCACCTCGAATGACTGGATCGGAAACTCGACCGGAGTCGCACTCGGAAACCTTCATCCGGACGATGTGCCGAGCGAGCGCGTCCCCGAGATCGTCGCAACTTTCAAGAACGGGGGAACGGTCGCTTGGCGCCGCACCGCCGACGACGGGTCGACTTGGGAGGTCATGTGGCAAAACGATAGCCTTCCCAACAATCAGCACACCCGTGGCGGCGCCCAGCCGTCGATCGCCGATCTCAATGCCGATGGCCGACCGGAAATAATCATCGGTAACGTCGTCTTGGATGGACTCACTGGCAAGGGTCCCAATGACATCGATCTGCCGATGGAAGCGCTTGCTTGGGATGGCCGTGATCTCGAAGCAACGCTGCCTGGTGCCAACCTCGGGATCGGCAACAACGCGTTTCTGGGGCCGGCCTCGATCGTCGCTGATCTCGATCGGGATGGCCTCCAAGAAGTCATTGCGGGCAACACCGTCTACAACTACGACGGCAGCGAAAGGTGGACCTACCAGTACACCACGACCAACTCGAGCTGTGGTGGATCGCTCGATTGCGATGGCTACAACGCGGTCGGCAACTTTGACGCCGATGACAACGGCGAAGTCGTGATCATTCGTCAGGGAGAGCTATTCATCCTCAACGACGACGGAACCGCCGTCGACGGGATTCCACTCCCGATTCGTATTCCAGGCGCGCCCGGGGACGTCGCGGCGCCGACCTACACTCCCACCGCCTATGCTCCGAGCGAGCCTCTCTATGACCAAGACGGGGATCTGCTTCCGCCCGAGCGCATCTTGTGTGGAGGCGCGCTTCAGCTCGCCGCGTACGACGCTCTCGGCAACCCCATCATGAGCTCGGGGGAACAAGTGGTGGTTCGCACGGCGGGGGCGAACGAAAGCGGACCGCCGACTGTCGCAGACTTCGACGGCGATGGGTTCGCCGAAATTGGCACCGCGAGCTCCACCGCGTATGTGGTCTTCGACTTCCAGTGCACGGGCGATCCACTGCCGGCGGAATGTGAGCGTGAATGGATCCGCTGGATGGTCGAGAATGATGACTGCTCGAGCCGCGCCACCGGTTCCAGCGTGTTCGATTTCGAAGGCGACGGCTCGGCAGAGGTGATCTACGCGGATGAGACGACGTTCCGCATCTTCCGCGGAAGCGACGGCCAAATCCTCTACGAAGACACCTCGCATAGCAGCAATACACGTATCGAGATGCCCATCGTCGTCGACGTTGACAACGACGGAAAGTCCGAGGTTGTGATCCCCGAGCCCAACACCGCCACCAGCCTTGGTGGAATCGAGATTTGGGAGGACGCCGACAACAACTGGGTACGCACTCGTCGGATCTGGAACCAACACAGCTACAGCGTCACGAACGTCACCGAGGACGGGCAGATCCCACGGCAGCCCGAGCCCAACTGGCTGAGCTCTCGGCTCAACAACTTCAGACAGAACGTCCAGCCCGGCGGCTTGTTCGATGCCCCGGACTTCGTCGTGCGGGAGATCTTCCGGACCGAGTGCAGCGACACGCAATACACCTTGGTGGTAGTCGTGGGGAACGACGGCTCGTTGAGTATCCCGCCTGGGATTGTGACCCACGTAGTCGTCGAGACGACGGATGGCACGCAGCAATTCGATCTAGGCACGTTCCCGACCACCGAATGGCTGCTCCCCGGTCAGTCCGAGCAGTTGGATGTGGTGTTTACGGTTCCCGACGGGGCCTTGGTGACCGAGATTCGAGTCTTGGCCACGATCGATGACGACGGCATGAGCGGGCAGCAGTACAACGAGTGTGATGAGGATAACAACGACGCCTCGTCGAACCCGATATCGTGTCCTACGGGGGAGTAGCGACCTAGCCTTTTTTGGGGAGTCCCTGATGAGGGGATTGCCCACCACTGCTATCAGAGGATATACCCAACGATCCGATGTTGCGCACCTCGATAGCGCCCGCGAGTCGGATCCTCATCCGGCAGGGTGATGTCACTGATCTCGAGGGTGTACTGCGCGTGTGCGAGAAGCATATGGAGTACCTCGACGGTCGGCTTCCGAGTGAGTTGCGACTGGGTGACTACTTCCGCCGCGCGCTTGCTTCGCAGGACGAGGTATTTCAATTCTGGATTGCGGAGAACGGGCATGGCTCTGTGCTCGGCTGGGAGATGCTCGCTGCTTGTAGCGCCGATCCGGCCCGTCGACGACTCACCGGGGAGGCGACTACGTGCCTCGGGCAGCAGAGCGGCTCTCTTGGTCGCACTTTGGTGACTCATGCCATTCGCCACGCTGTACGGACGCCTCTTCAGTACCTTTTCGCTCAAGTGCCCACGCAAGACACGCTCCTGGTTGGCGTTCTCGAGGCCGTGGGTTATCAGGAAGTCGGCGTGATTCCTCCAGCGGCCAAACCGCCAGCGCAGCCCGAACGTCTCGAGTTCGTGTACGTCGTCGACCATTAGAGGGCCTTGCTCTCGTCATGGTTTCGTATATGGTGTTTCGCTCCGGAGGCGTCATGGCGACGAAGCGAACCCCTACGAAGACGCGAGCAGCAAAGAAGACCGCCAAGAAGCGAGTGTCGAAACGGCCGAGCAAGTCTCCGCCGAAGCGGACCGCCAAAGCACGGAAGGCTAGCCCGTCGCAGCGGCCGAGTAAGAACCCGGCGAAGGTAGCCAAAGCTGCGACCAACGGCGCTCCAACGAATGGTGCCGGACAAAGGGCGAAACCAGTCCGCAAACGACCGAGCAAGCCGCCCGCCAAGTCCGGGGTCAAGCGGACTACGCGACCGGCCAAGGTTGGGGCAATGCCGAAGGCGGGGGGTGTCGCGCCGCGGCCAGCCCCAGTGCCGCGGGTCGTGACGGTCACCGCGCCGGTTTCGGAGGCGGGGGTAACGCCAGGGATGACGTCATCGGCGTGGTCGACGTCGAGTCCGGATCGTCCGTCGTTATCTCACCCTCGGTCCCGGGAGTCCTACCTCGACGAGGCGCCTCGGGATCATGCGGAGGTCCTAGCGGGGTTTCTCAGGGTCGTGAAGACGGCGGCTGGGGACATCCGGAAACTAATTTTGCAAGCGATTGCGCTGAGGAACCAGAAGCGCGACCGCTTCGATCGATGAGCGAGCGGCGTGCGGTGGCGATCGTGGGGGCCTCCCTCGCGGGGCTTCGGACGGCAGAGTTTCTCAGACGTGGAGGCTTCGAAGGCAAGCTCGTCCTGATCGGTGACGAGGAGCGCCTGCCCTACGACCGGCCCCCACTTTCCAAAGAAGTGCTGCGCGGCGAGTGGGAACCCGATCGATTGGCGCTTCGCCGAGGGAGTTACGACGAGCTCGGGTTGGATCTTCGGTTGGGGCGACGTGCAATCTCGCTCGACACCGATGCGCACGAGGTTCATCTCGAAGACGGCGAATCGGTCGCCTTTGATGGCCTGGTGATCGCGACCGGCGGACGTGTTCGCAAGCTCCCGAATCAACCGAACCGACCAGGGCTCTTCACACTGCGGACCCTGGATGATGCGCTCACGATTCGCGACGCTCTGAAAAAGGCCTCGCGCGTTGCGGTCATCGGGGCCGGCTTCATTGGGGCCGAGGTCGCGGCTTCTGCCCGCCAGTTAGGGCTCGAAGTGGTCATGATCGAAGCGCTTCATGCACCCTTGGCCCAAAGCCTGGGATCGCGGCTTGGGTACATCCTTCAGCAAGTGCACGAGCGTCGGGGTGTCGAGGTGCATTGCGGGCGACGGGTCACGGCTTTTCTCGGAAAAGATCGCGTCGAAGGTCTGGCGCTCGACGATGGCAGCGATCTTGCCTGCGATGTGGTGGTCGTTGGCATCGGGGTGGATCCTGCCGTGTCGTGGCTTGAAAGCAGTCGAATCGAGCTCGACGATGGAGTTCGTTGCGACGCCACTTGCATGTCGAGCATTCCTGGCGTGTTCGCTGCCGGTGATGTCGCGAATTGGTACAACCCTCTTTTCGAAGAACGAATGCGTGTTGAGCATTGGACCAATGCAGTCGAACAGGCTCGCCATGTCGCAAGTTCGCTGATGGCCGGACCAGGAGAAACAAAGCCCTTCGAGTCGGTCCCGATGTTCTGGTCTGATCAATTCGACATCAAGATCCAGGGGGTGGGCCGCCCTCGTGCGACAGATGAGCTGATCATTACCGGTGGCACCGCAAAAGAAGAGAGGTTCACGGCTCTCTATGGGCGCGCTGGACGTCTAGTTGGCGCAGTGACCTTCAACCAGCCGCCGAAGATCATCAAGCTGCGAAGATTGATCGGTGAGCGAGGCGGACTTGAAGCCGCGGCAAAGATCGCCGAGTCTTAGCCCCGTTGGGTATGGCGCTAGGTCAAATCGACTAGCCAGAAGTGCTCGAGCTCGGCCCGGTGTTGCTCTACTGCGATGCGCGCGAGATTCACCCAAGGACCACACACGTCGAGGATCGCACTGTCTGCCGTTGCTATGACGACGTTGGACGTCTTGAGTATTTCGTCGACTCGATTGGACAGGACGGCTTCTACGCTCACGGCGGATCGCTCCGCCGCCTTCCGTATGGTGTCGGCGAGGCGCCCAGAATTGGAAACCGGTCGGTCGACGTAGATGCATACTTCGCTCGGTCGCATGAAATCGAGGATGCCGAGCAGAATCTCGACTGCGTGCTCGGTCTCTTGGACTAGGCGATAGTTCCCGTGAAAGCTCGCCATATCCCGTACACAGCCGTCGCGGCCCATCAGCAGAACACCGCCTGCCAAAGCGACTTCGATTGTCGTCAGGACGTTCAGTCCATCCAGTTCGAGCGCCATGCCCTCGACGGCTTGCGCTTTTAGTCGGCGCGACTCGCGCTGCGCCATGGCCCCGTCTGCACACGCGCACCTGCCGACGGCGACCCTCTGTCTAGCGCGCAGTTGATAGCGATCGCCTACGAGCTTGATCGCTGAAGGTTCCGCATAGCCGCGGGTCCGGAGCCAGCTCAAGTCACGGACTGCCTGGCGCAGCGTCTCTTGGGTCTCCCCCGAGAACAGGTCTGCGTCTTGCGGATGGGGGCCGCGGTGGCGACGAGTGTTCGGCACCCCCCGAGCTTAACCCTTGGCAAAAGGGGACTGTCCCCTTTTCTGAGACGCAAAACCTGCGCAATGCGCGACTGTGCTGCAAGCATTGCCGCGATCGCGAGCCTGTGGACGTTGGTGCTTGAGGTTTTTATCGATGGCACAGCCCTTGCTGCTAGTTGTTCAAGCTTTGATGAACCAAATGACTTCGACGGTCCTCGCTGTCACCGATCTTACATCCGCGAGCTACAAGCTCGTGGGGTTTGCTACGATGGTGGCCGGGCCTCCCCATGGGGAGGTGATTCTCGTTTCCACGTATGGAGGGGGAGGGGGTCGCCGTTCGGAGCCTCCGTCGGATCGACCGGGTGTAGCCGGGTGGCGAACGCGAATTGAGTCTCTGTTCCGTCGTGAAGGGCAACTCCTAGAGCGCCAACGTCAGTGGTGTGCGGATCGGGGCGTTCGCTGCCGTGCCGAGCTCTACGAAGATGGCGTTTGGCAGGAGTTTGTCGTTCAAAGCGCGCAGCGGTCGCATGCGGACCTGATTCTGATCGGGGTTCAGTTGCTGATCGGGAACGGCGAGTTCCCGCCCGGTGAGATGCGGAAATTGGCCCAAGACGCACCCTGTCCGGTGAGCGTTGTCCGCTTACCGCCACTATCGGTCTTCTGAGTGGCCCGCCGTGCTCATGGGCCCTTGACACGGAGGGCGTATTTTTCTAGCCCCAGATACATGGCAGATGCCTCCCTGCTTACCGATCTGCGCGGCTACGTGGGTTTCGACGCGGAGTCTGCTCGATTGCTCCAAGGGATTGGCCCGACGCTCCGCCCTCATTTCGGCCGCATCGTGACCGAATTTTACGATGCCATCCTTGCCGACCCGGGAGCGAAGGCCGTCCTGCGCAATGAAGCTCAAGTCGAGCGGCTTCGCGTAACTTTGCATGACTGGCTCGATGGCTTGATTGCCGGGCCCTATGACGACGCATACTTCGAGAAGCGGGCCAGAATCGGCCGTAGTCACGTCAAGGTCGGCCTCGAGCAACGCTACATGCTGGCGGCGATGAACCTCATCCGGGTCGGGCTTCACAGAGGTCTCGCCGAGTCGTCCGAGAATCCTCCAGGCGCCTTCGACGAGCACCGAGCTATCGACCAGATCTGCGACATCGAGCTCGCAATCATGCTCGAGACGTATCGCGAGGAGTACGTCCTCAAGAGGACCGCAGAGGCCGAGTCCCTGGCGATCATGGGCAAGCTGACGGCCGGCTTGGCTCACGAGATTCGCAACCCGCTCAATGCGGCGACGCTCCAACTGGACGTACTCCAACGCACTGCGGAGAGTGTGCGTGACGGCTCGACCCGACGAAAAATCGAGCGGCGTACCAACATCGTTCGAGACGAGCTCCGGCGTCTGTCGATGCTACTCGATGATTTCCTGAATCTCGCGAGAGCGCGGCGCCTAGAACCAATCCACTGCGATGCCTGCGAGCTCTTGAGCGAGGTGATCGAGCTTCGGCGCCCGGAGATTCAATCCCAGGGCATCGACTTCATTTCCGACCTGTGCACGACATGCGCGCTCTTTGCTGAACGTGACCGGCTCAAGCAGGTCTTGAACAACTTGATCACCAATGCGGTCGAGGCCGTGATCGGTTGCGAGTCACCAGAGATTCGAGTGACGAGCCGCGTGTTGAAGCCCGACCGTCTGGAGGTCGCGGTCATCGACAATGGCCCTGGCGTCGCACCGGAGATCGCCGAACGCGCCTTCGAATCGTTTGTGACCACCAAGGACGAGGGGACCGGTTTGGGGCTTGCGATCGTGAAACGTATCGTCGATCTCCACGGAGGCGCCGCCCAGCTCGCGCCGGTCCAGGGAGGCGGCACGCGCGCGTCGTTCTGGATTCCGATGCAGCGCTAGACCGGATCAGGTCAACTCTCAACCGGTCTAGTCGTCGCTGGTTCGAATCGGAGGCTGGTAGCCCCATTCTTTTACGCGGTACTGGATCTTGCGCTGGCTGACCCCGAGAATGTCGGACGCGCGTGCCGTCGAGCCATCGACCGCATCCAATGTTCGAAGAATCGCCATGCGCTCGAGCTCCGACATCGTAATGCCGGGAATCAAGGCCAGCACCGAACCATTGTCCAAAGTGGCATGTGCCGACGTCGGGAGGTCGTCGATGTCGATCAGGTCCCCGTCAGACATCACCACCGCGCGCTCGATCGCGTTCTCCAGCTCTCGCACGTTGCCCGGCCACGGGTAGATCATGAGATGCTGGAGTGCGGCTTGCGTGAACCCGTTCACGTCGGAGTCGTTTTCGAGTGCGTACTTCCGGACGAACGTTTGGGCCAGTAGTGGAATGTCGCTTCGCCGAACGCGCAGCGGCGGCACGTCTAGCTGGACGACTTTCAATCGGTAGTAGAGGTCCTCTCTGAAACGGCCTTCCTCCACCCGTTGCTTGAGGTCACGGTTGGTGGCTGCGACGACCCGAACATCTACTTTGAGGGTTTCGTTGCCGCCGACTCGCTCGAATTCTCGTTCTTGGAGGAACCGAAGCAGCTTGATCTGCACACTTGGGGGAATCTCGCCGACTTCATCGAGGAAGAGGGTGCCGCCGTCCGCTTGCTTGAAACGTCCCTCTCGGCGGCCAACCGCGCCTGTGAAAGAGCCGCGCTCATGACCGAACAGTTCGGACTCGAGGAGCGTTTCGCTCAGGGATGCGCAGTTCAATCGGACGAACGGCTTGTCCTTACGCTTCGAGTTTTGGTGGATTGCCGTGGCGATGAGCTCCTTGCCGGTGCCCGTCTCGCCATGGATCAGAACGGTCGCCCGGCTTCGAGCGACCTGGGCGACATTCTTCATGAGCCGCTGCATCGAGGGGTGCTCGCCGAGGATGTTGTCAAAACAGAAGAGATCGTCGATTCGCTCTCGAAGCTGCGCCGCCTCGCGAGACAGTAGGGCCCTCTCGAGACCTCGCTCCACGATCGCGAGGACCGCATCGAGCTCGAGTGGCTTGGTCAAATAGCTGTCTGCGCCGAGCTTGATCGCCTGGACCGCGGTATCGATGGTGGCGAAGGCGGTCATCACGATGAACGTCGCGTGGGGCGCTATCGGGCGCCCATGCTCGATCAGGGACAGACCGTCCATGCCCGGCATCTTCAGGTCGGTCAGGACGACGTCGGGGTCGAACTGGTCGAGTTGAACCAGCCCCGCCTGCCCATCGGCCGCAGTACTCACCATGTATCCGGCGTCTTGCAACAACTCCGCGAGCGCGCTCCGGGCGTTCGCCTCGTCATCGACCACCAGTATTCGTCCCGCCGAGCCTGCCACCGTCAGCCTATGGTCTCGCAGAGGCCGGGTCGTGGGCAACTCGGATGCGATGTTCACGCTTGTCATATTTCACCTTCAATGCATGCCGTGTGCCAAAATGGGCGGCAATTCCGCTGATTTACCACTCTTCTTGAGGCCTTGCGGGGAGCCTCAAAGTGAAAAAAATGCGCGTCACGTCTGTGCCGGCGGCTTCTAAGCATGGGTCACGCCCCGAACCGCCGGGGTCCGCGTTGCAGCGAGCGTCTTGAGCTCTTCGAACGCGACCTGTAGATCTTCCACGAACTCGTGGACGTCGGGGAAGGATTCCCAGTCCGCGTTGAAGCCCCAGTAGACCCCGCCACAGTAGCTGAACAGCGCGATGCCGAGGTTTTGGTTCTGCATGAGAGGGACCATCGGGTAGATCGCCTTGAGCCGGGCTCCCAACATGTAGAGCGGGAATGGTGGTCCCGGCACGTTGGTGATGATCAGGTTGTACGTGCGAATCCGCATCGCTGTTCTGAAGAGCTCAGACACGATTCGCTTGGTCGTGAGGTCCGCCACTTCTTCGAGCAACTCTGTGCCGCCGGTTTGGTTCGACTCGTGCTTGAGCGCGGTGGTCACGGCGATGACTTTCTCGAGTCGGCGCAAAGGGTCGGGCTCTGACACCGGTAAGTCGGCCAGAAGCATCGCTACGTAATTGCCTGCGGAGAGGTTGCCAGGCTTTCGGGTGTTGACCGGTAAGACGGTCCGGAAGTGTTCGATCGTGTCTACATCGGCGCTGCGGCGCTGGAGGAAGCGACGCACGGCTCCCGTGGTCGCTGCCACCACAACGTCGTTGATCGTACCGCCGAGCGCCTTCTTGACCGCCTTGACTTCGTCGAGGTCGAAATGGGTCCAATCAAACCTGCGATAAGGACTGATGTCGTTCTCGGTGAAGGGCGTTCTGGGAGCGGGTGTGAGCCCGGAAGTCAGCACGTTTCGGAGACCCTTGAGGTTCTCACGGACGCGGGGTGCATAGCCCGCAAGCTGACGAGCCCCGTCTATCCGATGAGCGACTTCACCCCGTACCAACTGAGCTCGGCTCGGGGCTGGGCGCGCCTGCCACCCAGCGGAGTCTCGAATCTGTGCGTCGGGCGATGGCGACAGAAGGGCCTCGAGCAGCTGCACGCCTGCCACCCCGTCGACCATGCAGTGATGAGCTTTCACCACCAGTGCGAAGGTGTCGTTCTCCACACCTTCCACGACCCAGAACTCCCAAAGAGGCCTGCTTCGGTCGAGGTGTTGAGAAAACAAGCGACCGACCAGCCGCTTCAGCATTCGCGCGTCGCCTGGCAGTGGAAGCCGCGTGTGACGGAGGTGAAACCGCATATTGAAACGGTCGTCGTCGACCCATACCGGGTGCTGGAACCCCGGTACCCACTCGATCCGCTGGCGGTAGCGCGGAATCTGGTCCAGGGCAGATTCGATGAATCGCGTGAGGCGCTCGAAGTCCAGTCCGCCGTGCTCGAGTTGCAGGGGCTTGACGTCGAACAGCATGGCCGCTCCCACGTGCATGGGGGCAGCTTTGTTCTCGATGTCGAGGAAGGTCGCGTCGAGGGCGCTCAGCCGCTCGTAGAATGGCTCGGTCATCCTGGTTCACCTGCGTAGCAAGATGCGCGCCCGGTCTGATAGCCTGATTGTTCGCATCCGGAATACCCCGGTGGCGCAAAATATTCGTTGATAGATTATACCAACGCAGGAAATGCGTCAGAGACCTTGCAGTGTCCTGGCATGGAACATGCCTTTCTAGCAAGCCATGACGCAACTCTTGGTCCGAGACTTGATGAGTACGCCGGTGAAGACGGTCGGTCCGACCAGCCCACTCCGCGACGTCATTCGCCTGATGGAAGAGGCCCACATCCGACATGTCGTTGTCGTGGATGAGAACCAACGACTCCTAGGGCTCATATCGCATCGGGACGTGCTCCGGAGCCAGGAGGGGTCCCTGTCCGGGGCGCCATCCAGTGATCAGGTTCACATGAATCGATGGATCGAAGCGGGGTGGCTGATGACAAAAGAAGTGCGGACCGTCCATCCGGACACGGCGGCGCTCGAGGCTGCGCTGATGTTGCGCTCTCATGGGTACGGCTGCGTGCCGGTCGTCGAGCGTGGGACCCTCGTGGGGATTCTCGCCGAGTCGGATTTCGTGGAGTATGCGATTCAGTCGCTCTCCGATCCTGGCGTCTGAAGCACCGACCTGCCGGGATTTGGCACGGCGCTTGCTCTTCTTTCGAGCTATGGCGATCAGGACGATTGTTGTCGGCACTGATTTAGGCGAATCAGGTCGACGTGCGGTTCAGCTCGCGGTTCCGACCGCGCTGGCTACTCGGGCGACGCTGTGGCTGGTACATGCCAACGAGATTGGGTTGGACCACGCATGGTCGGAGCTCCCGATTGGAGCACGGTCCGCCGCGCACGCGTTGCGCGAGCGCTTCAAGGGACGTTTCGAGAACTCCCTGAGCGCGCTTGAAACGGAGCGGCTGTCCTGCGAAGAAGCCGGGCTGACCTGTCACACTGCGTGCGAAGAAGGGCAACCGTGGGAGACGATTCTACGCACCGCGGTTTCTGTCAACGCGGATCTGATTGTGGTCGGAGATCCCGCAGGTGCAGTCGGTCTACCCGAAAGGATTCTCGGAACGACGGCGGAGCGGGTCGTCCGGCAGGCGCCATGCTCGGTTCTGGTGGCTTGTGGTCGACTTCGAAAGGACTACGCGGGCGCGCGAATTGCGGTTGGCGTCGATTTCTCCGTGCATGGTATCGAGGCCGTCCGATGGGCGCGCGATGTGGCGAAGTCGATCGACGGAGAGGTCGTGATGCTTCACGTCATTCCGCATCCGATCTTGGAAAACGTGATTCCACGCGAGTGGCGGAGCGTTCTCGACGGCCTCGCGTCCGCCGCACGCGCGCGCTTGGAGCAACTCGTCGTCACCGAAGGCCTCGACCCAAGTACCACGATTCAGGTGCTCGACGGCCCGATCGGTAAGAAGCTCTGTAACGCGGCTGCTGATCACGGGGCGGATCTCTTGTTCGTTGGGTCGCGGGGGCAGGGGCGGCTTAGAGGAATGATGTTAGGCAGCACCCCCCAGTACTGCCTCCGCTATTCTCCCGTCCCGGTGCTGGCGGTTCGCCCGTAACGAGAATCGGTCTAGAGCACGAAGAGTTGCTCTATGCGCCGCTGGTTCTCGGGGAGCGGTCGAGAGGTGTCGAGGCGTTCGTGCTCCGCTGCGGGCAGCTCGTCTACGGGTTCGTAGTTCTTCGCGAACTCATCGAGAAGGTCGGAACGCGCGTCGCTTTCGTGGGTGCCTCCGTGCTCGCGTCTCTTCAAGCGGGCCAGACAAATTTCGCGAGGAGAGACGCACTCGACGAACGAGAACGGAACGCCACGCTGTGTTGCAACCTCTCGAATCGCCTGTCGCATCGTGCGGGTTCGAAATGAGGCATCGACGACGACGGGGCGCCCCGAGTCGACGACCACCTCGGCCCGACGCAGGAGCTCAGCGTAGACCCTGTCGGTGGACTCCTCCGAATACGCGCCCAACCAAGCGTCGCTTCGCATCGATTCGGAGGGGCTCTTTCCCATCAGTTGCTTGCGCGTCCGATCGGAGCTGATCACCGGTGCGGCCAAGAGCTTTCCGACAGCGTCGGCCGCAGTGCTCTTGCCGCTCGCGATCATCCCACCTATTGCGATTACCCGCGGGTCCACTAGGGGGGGCCTTTCGAAAGCCAGAGACAACAAGAAGTAACGCCGGGCTTCTCGCTTAGCGCGTTCGCGAGCTTTCATGGAGGCTTCCTCGTCCGCTGCGAGGAGCGACGAGACCTTACCCCGCACGAAGGCTCGATAGCTCTCGTAGAAATCGACGACCGAGTAGAGGTCGTAGTCGCCTGACTCTCGCGCATAACGGGCTAGCAGTCGCTCGGCGAGGTCGACCCGCCCGTGCCATGCCAGGTCCATCGAAAGAAATGCGATGTCGGCGCAGACATCTGCGTACCGAAAGCGGTCGTTGAACTCGATGCAGTCGATGATCGAGATCGAATCATCGCTTCCAAAGTAAACATGCTCGAGGCGCAAGTCGCCATGCCCGTCCCGAACGCGGTCTGCCGACACGCGCGCTGCGAAACGTGCTTCGTCCTCTAGGGTCGCAAGTTGCCAAGCTTCCACCTCTCGAGCTTCTTTGGCGGTGAGGTATTCCTGAATCGAATTGTGGGTCTGCTCGAAGTTCTCCCGGACGTTCCGACGGATGAAGTCCACGTCGCCGTACTGCGAGGTCTCGGCGTCACAGCGAACGCGCGCATGAAAACCGGCGATGTGTGCGGCGAGTCGGTCCACGTCGTCCAGCTGCAGTTTTCCGGCTTGGAGCAATAGATCAGCTCGTTCGTCGTCCGAGAGCCGTCGCATGTGAACGGCCCAGTCGACGACTTCGCCTTCCCCAGACAGAAGGTGAACCCCGGACGCGTTGCGCGTAATCGGTACGACGCCCAGGTAGACGTCCGGTGCGAGCCTGGTGTTGAGTCGGACCTCTGCCTCACACGCGTCGCGTCGCTTTTCGATCGTCGTGAAGTCGAGAAAGCCGAGGTTCACGGGGCGTTTGACCTTGAACACCTCCGTATCACTCAGGAACACCCACGAAATGTGCGTTTCGATCAACTCGAGCCCGGCAGCCTCAAGATCGGTTTTCAGCGTGCCCATCACCTTTGAGTATCGCACTCCCATGCCATCCACGCAGCGCTTCGCGGTTGCCATCGCCGTTGCCTCCGGACACGCGCACTTTCTTCGCGGAAGCGCGGTGACTACGCAGATTTCGCGGTGCCGATGCCGGTCTCGATGGCGTAGACTAGTCCCTCCGCCGAAGCCCCTGTAGCCGATGCATATCATAATTCGAAGAGGCCTCGACATTCCCATCACCGGGGCACCGGAGCAGCGCGTCGAAAACGGGAGTCGAGTGGGTTGGGTGGCGCTCGTCGCAGCGGACTACCGGCGCTTGCGGGCTGATCTCATGGTCGAGGTCGGAGACTTCGTGCGCCTGGGGCAGCCGTTGTTTTCGGACAAGAACAACCCTGAAGTCTTGTTCGCTTCCCCAGGTTCGGGAGAGGTGGTCGCGATCCATCGGGGTGCACGCCGGTCGTTGCAGACGGTCGTGGTGCGACTGGACGGTGATGAGGAGGTGACCTTTCCCGCGCACGACCGTGCGAGTCTTGGGTGCCTCGGCCGCGAGATGGTGCGCGAGCAGTTGCTCGAGTCGGGGCTTTGGCCGTGTTTCCGAACCCGGCCTTTCAGCACGATCCCCCGCCCGCAGACCTCTCCACACTCGATCTTCGTCACTGCCATCGATACCAATCCGCTCGCGGCCGACCCGAGAGTCGTTATCGGGGAACGTTCACGGGAGTTCTCGAACGGCGTGGCTGTGATCAGCCGCCTCACGGATGGGACCGTGTACGTGTGTCAGTCCCCAGGACCCGAGCTCGAGCTTCCCAAAAATGATTTGGTGACCTCGGTTGCGTTCGAAGGTCCGCACCCCGCGGGGCTCCCGGGGACGCACATGCATTTTCTCGACCCGGTGAGCGAGAACAAGGTCGCATGGCACCTCCACTATCAAGACGTGATTGCGATCGGCGCGCTCTTCACCACCGGGCGTCTCTCGACAGAGCGCGTGATCGCCCTCGGCGGTCCGGCCGTCCGGCGCCCGCGGCTCGTGCTAACCCGAGTCGGCGCGAGCACCGAGGACCTGCTTGGAGACGAGCTCGAGCCGGTCGAGTGTCGCGTGATCTCCGGTTCGATTCTTGGCGGCCGGCGAGCGGCTGGGCATGCCCGATATCTGGGCCCCTACGATCTGCAGGTCAGCGTCCTACGCGAGGATCGGGATCGTCATTTCCTAGATTGGATGGCTCCGGGCTTTGACAAGTACTCGTCGATCCATGCGTTCACCTCGAGCATACGCCGGCGCCGTCACCGATTTCCATTGACCACATCTCAGCACGGCAGCCCCCGCGCCATGATCCCCATCGGGAATTTCGAGAGCGTGATGCCGCTCGACATCTTGCCGGCGCCGTTGCTCAAAGCGCTGATCGTGCGTGACACGGAATCCGCGCGGGCACTCGGATGCCTCGAGCTCGATGAAGAGGACCTGGCTCTTTGCTCCTTCGTCTGTTGCAGTAAGTACGAGTATGGCTCGTTTCTGACGGACACGCTCGAGTTGATCGACGAGGAGGGTTGATGCGGCCCTTGCGAAAGTTTCTCGACAAGCTCGAGCCTCTCTTCGCGAAGGGCGGTCGTCTCGAGAGTTATCAGGCCCTCTACGAGATGGTGGACACCCTCTTTTACTCTCCGCCAGACGTTGCGCGTCATGCACCGCACGCGCGCGATGCCATCAATCTGAAGCGTGTCATGGGGCTCGTCGTCATCGCCGTGGTGCCGTGCGCCCTGGTCGGCATGTGGAGCACCGGCTACCAGGCCAATCTCGCGATTCAACAGTTCGGGCTGAGCGCACCGTCCGATTGGCGCGGCACGGTAATCACGACGCTCGGCATCGGCTACTACCCTGGCAGCATCGGCGCCAACGTCTTTCACGGGCTTCTCTACTTCCTTCCGATCTACGTCGTCACCCTGTTGGCTGGCGGATTCTGGGAGATCTTGTTCGCGGGGATTCGCAACCACGAGATCAACGAAGGCTTCTTCGTCACGTCGATCCTCTATGCCCTCATCTTGCCCGCAACGACACCGCTTTGGCAGGTCGCGCTGGGGATCTCCTTTGGGGTCGTCATTGCCAAAGAGGTCTTCGGAGGCACCGGCAAGAACTTCATGAATCCGGCTTTGGCAGCGCGTGCGTTCTTGTACTTTGCGTACCCCGTCGAGATGTCGGGCGAATCAGTGTGGGTCCCGCCGGTGGACGTCGTCACGGGCGCGACACCGCTCGCCATCGGCGCCGAAAGTGGCGTGACCGGCATCATCGACAGCGGCGTCACGTGGATTGACGCGTTCTTGGGGCCGATTCAGGGCTCGCTCGGTGAGACGTCCGCGTTGGCCTGTCTTCTCGGCGGGGTGTTCCTCGTCTACAGCGGCATCGCGTCCTGGCGGATCATTGCTGGGGTATTCATCGGGATGGTGGCTACGACGCTGGTCTTCAACGCGGTCGGTTCCGATACGAACCCCATGTTCGCCATGCCTTGGTATTGGCACCTCGTCCTGGGTGGCTTCGCGTTCGGCATGGTGTTCATGGCCACCGATCCCGTGACGGCGTGTGTGACCAACGCAGGCCGTTGGGTATTCGGTCTGCTCATCGGACTCCTCACGGTCGTGATCCGCGTCGTCAACATGGCCTTTCCAGAAGGGATCATGCTTGCGATCCTCTTTGCGAACATCTTCGCGCCGACGATCGACCACTTCGTGATGCAGGCGAATATCCGAAGAAGGGCGCGCCGAAGTGTCTGAGCCCAAACCACAACCATCGAAGAGTGGGGAGTCGGTCGGAAAGACCTTGCTCATCGCGTTACTGGTCAGCCTCGCCTGCTCGTCTTTGGTCGCCTCGGCTGCGGTCTTGTTGAAGCCCTATCAGATCGAAAATCAGCTGCTCGACATGCGCCGAAACATTCTCGAGGTCGCCGACCTCCTGGGAACCGAGGGCGACATCAACGAGCTCTTCGAAACCATCGAGGTCCGGGTCGTCGACTTGGAGACCGGAGCGTACGTCGATGATGTCGATCCGGCGGCTTTCGACGCCCTCGAGGCGGCCAAGGATCCGCAGCTTAGCGTCGCGGTTCCGTCCGAGCTCGATCGGGCTCGCATTGGCCGCCGGGCCAAAATGGGCCTCGTTTATCTCGTTCGACGAGACGACGCCCTTCAGAAAATCATCCTGCCGGTGTCGGGCTACGGGCTTTGGTCGACCATGTACGGCTTCATTTCGCTCGAGCCTGACGGCAACACCGTGTCAGACATCACGTTTTACGAGCATGGAGAAACGCCCGGACTGGGTGATCAGATCGCGAAGCCCGGATGGCGCGCGCTCTGGCAAGACAAACGAATTTACGACGAATCGGGTGCGCTGAGGATCGAGGTCGTCAAGGGTCGCGTGCCCGCTGGCGACCCGTTCGCTGCATATCGCATCGACGGGATCTCCGGCGCAACCCTCACAGGGAATGGGGTGACCCATCTGATCCGGTACTGGCTCGGCGACCACGGCTACGGGCCCTACCTGCGTGCTCTTCGTGAAGGAGGAGGAACATGAGATCGACAGCCAAGCGCGCTCTCTTCGAGCCTGTCATCGATAACAACCCGGTGACGCTGCATGTCCTCGGCATTTGCTCTGCGCTTGCCGTGACGACGTCACTTCTGCCTTCACTTTACATGGCCCTTGCCCTCACGTCGGTGGCTGCTCTCGCCAATACGGCGGTGAGCGCAATCCGCAAGGTGCTCCCGAGCAGCATTCGGATCATCGTTCAAATGACGATCATCGCGTCGCTCGTCATCGTGGTCGACCAATTGCTCAAGGCCTTCGCCTACAACATGAGTCGAGAGCTTTCGGTGTTCGTTGGGCTGATCATCACGAACTGCATCATCTTGGGTCGGACCGAGAGCTTTGCTTCGAGTAACCCGGTTGGCTTGAGCTTTTTGGACGGTATTGGCAACGGCCTTGGCTACAGCGTGATTCTCATCATCGTCGCCAGCACTCGAGAGCTACTAGGGTCGGGCACGCTTCTCGGCATCACGATCTTGCCGACCGTGGCCGATGGCGGTTGGTACAACCCCAATGGACTGATGCTTCTCCCGCCAAGCGCGTTTTTCGTGATCGGCTTCATCATCTGGGCTGTTCGTTCGTGGAAGGTCGAGCAGGTCGAAAAGCCCGAGTTCCGTATCCACGAAGTGCACCGCACGGAGGCGCTCTGATGGGCGATCACGTAGAGCTCTTCATCAGGTCCGTATTCGTCGAGAATCTCGCGCTCTCGTTCTTCCTCGGGATGTGCACGTTTATCGCCGTGTCAAAGCGCATCAATACGGCGATCGGTCTCGGCGCCGCGGTGGTGGTCGTCCAGTTGATCACCGTTCCGACGAACGCCTTCTTGTACCACTACGTCTTGGAAGAGGGCGCGCTAGAGTGGGCCGGGTTACCCGACGTCGACCTCAGCTTCCTCGGTCTCGTCACGTACATCGGAGTCATCGCGGCCATGGTGCAGGTGCTGGAGATGGTCCTCGATCGCTACTTTCCTGTGCTCTTTCACGCGCTCGGCATCTACCTCCCCCTCATCACGGTGAACTGCGCCATCCTGGGTGGCACGCTTTTCTCGGTCGAGCGCGACTACACGATGTCCGAGAGCGTCGTCTACGGACTTGGGAGCGGCGTCGGCTGGGCACTTGCTCTGATCGGACTTGCCGGGATTCGCGAGAAGCTCAAGTACAGCGATGTGCCGAATGGGCTTCAAGGTCTCGGCATCGCATTCATCATCGTCGGCCTGATGTCCCTCGGGTTCATGGCTTTCGCGGGGATCCAACTCTAGGATGCAATCGCCCATGCTGGAAATCGTTCTCGCCGTCTCGGTCTTCACCGGCCTCGTGGTCACGTTATCCGCGCTGATCCTGCTGGCACGCTCGATACTCGTCGAGAGCGGCGCCGTCGAGCTCATCGTAAACGACGATCACATCTTCCAGGTCGCCGCCGGCGGGAAACTGCTTGCCGCTTTGGCTGACGTGGGTCTGTATCTGCCGGCGGCTTGCGGCAGCAAGGGCACGTGCGGGCAGTGCCGGTTGAAGGTGATCGCAGGAGGAGGCCCGCTTCTGCCCACCGAAACGGGGCTGATCAGTCGACGCGAGGCGGCGGACGACGTTCGCCTGGGTTGTCAGGTCACAGTGCGTGAGAACCTCCGCATTCGGATTCCCGACGAGGTGTTCGGGGTGCGTAGGTGGGAATGCACGGTGCGGTCGACTCGTGGCGTGAGCACCTACATCAAGGAAATCGTGCTCGAGTTGCCGCCCGACGAGGAGGTTCCCTTCAAGGCCGGTGGCTACGTTCAGGTCGAGTGCCCTCGTTACCGTGCAAGCTTCCAAGATTTTGATATCGAGCCCGAGTATCGGGCGGCATGGGATCAGCGAAACCTATGGAGGTTCGAGGCAGCTGCCACCGAGCCAACCACGCGCGCCTACTCGATCGCAAACTATCCGGACGAGAAGGGCGCCATCATGCTGATCGTGGGCATCGCTACGCCACCCGCTGGGGCCGACGAACGGGTGCCACCGGGTATCGTATCCTCGTACCTCTTCAACCTGAAGCCTGGCAAGAAGGTCACGATCGCAGGGCCATACGGCGAGTTCTACGCGAAGGACACAGACAAGGAGATGGTTTTCATCGGCGGCGGGACTGGCATGGCTCCGCTTCGGTCCCACATCCTCGACCAGATCAAACGCTTGCAGACGAAGCGTCGCATCTCGTTTTGGTTCGGCGTGCGAGCTCAGCGCGACCTCTTCTATCAAGAGGAATTCGAGGCCTTGGCGACCAGCTATCCCAACTTCGACTACGTGGTCGCCTTGTCGGAGCCGGACCCCGAGGAACGGTGGACCGGCCCCGTTGGGTTCATTCATCAGGTCGTGTACGATCAGTATCTGAAGGATCACCCCGCCCCAGAGGATTGCGAATACTATCTTTGCGGGCCGCCATTGATGATCGCGGCCGCGACTGAGATGCTCAGGGACCTCGGCGTTCCGGAGGAGAACATCATGTTCGACGACTTTGGAAGTTGACCAGATGACCGTGTTCATACTCAGCTTCGTGGTCTTTGCGCTGGCCGTCAGTGGCCTTAGCATCGGATTGCTTGCCGGCCGCGGGGGGATTCGAGGAACGTGTGGCGGATTGAACCAAGCGGACGGCTGCGGACTTTGCGGGCGTGGAGCTTCGGAGGGTCCACGTGAATGTCCCAAGCGCCACCACGAGGTCCCATGAAACCGACCCAGAAATCACGAGTCCGAGACTTCATGATCCTTAAGCCGGTCATTTTCACGCCTGACATGGATCTGCTGGAGGCGGCCCGGGTTTTGACGGATCGGCAGATTTCCGGAGCACCGGTGGTCGACGAGAAGGGTACCCTCGTGGGTGTGTTGACCGAGCGCGATTTTCTCAAAGCGGCCTTGGTTGCGGGCTACCACGACGAGGGGGGGGGGCGCGTGCGGGACCACATGAGCCGCGAAGTGCAGGCGGTGAGCGTCGACGACACCCTATTGGACGTCGCGACCCGTTTCGTCAACAGCAAGCATCGTCGCTTTCCCGTCATGGAGGACAACCGAGTCGTGGGGCTCGTCACTCGGCGGGACGTGCTGAAAGCCGTGCTCGATTCAGCGTCCTAGGGTTCTAGGGGAGCGTACGACTTCAGTAGCTTCCTTGAATGTACCGAATGAGCTCGTCTCGCTGCCCTCGGAGATCCGCCCGCTGGTGAACGAGGATGTCTATCGACGTGACCATCCCGACTACCCTGTTGCCTTCGAGCACCGGCACATGGCGGAACCCATTGTCTATCATGACCTTCATCACGTCATCCAGATCGGCATCTACGGTCGTAGTGAAAAGACCGGTCTTCATGTAGTCCTCTACTTTCAGCCCGCGAATCCCATCAGGATGACACGAGCAGCATGTGACTAGATCGTTCTTGGTGAAGATTCCGACCATCTTTCCCCCATCGTAGACGACTAGCGCGCCGACCTCTTTGTCGAGGAGCTCGTGCACCGCGTCCTCAACGGACGCCTCCCGTTGAATTCCGTGTGTGCCCACTTTTCGTGTCCTGAGATCTTTGATCCTCTTCACGGTCGCTCCTCCGCTCGGGTACTCTGTAGCATACCCCAGAAGCGAAAGAAGGGGATCGACCCTCCCGGAGTTTTGGAACTCGCGTTAAGATTGCCGGGGTTCCTGCTCTGCCCCGGTGGCCCGCATCGGGATGGCGCTATTCGTCACTACATGAGCCGCGAAGTGCAGGCGGTGAGCGTCGACGACACCCTACTGGACGTCGCGACCCGTTTCGTCGACACCAAGCATCGTCGGTTTCCCGTCATGGAGGACAATCGCGTCGTGGGGCTCGTCACCCGTCGCGATGTGTTGAAGGCCGTGCTCGATTCAGCGTCCTAGCCTCCTCCGGCAAAGCGACGGTCCTCGTCGGGAAGGTCGAGGGCCAGGGTGCCACCTGGGTTCAGGACGTTCTTCGGATCGAAGTGACGTTTGAGAGCCCTGAGGACCTCCAACTCGTTCTTACCGAGCTGCCCCTCGATCCAGGGTGCGGCCATCTTCCCGATGCCGTGGTGGTGACTCATGGCAGCGCCGGAAGCCTGGATGGCGTCGAGAATTCCGCGTTGAAAGCCAACGTACTCTTTTAGCTCCATCCGGGCGATGAAAATGAAATAGAGATTTGCGCCCTGCGGATAGCAGTGTGACATGTGGCTCATGCAAATCGTTTGAGGACGGCTCTTGCAGTAGCTCCGGACATGTTCGTGGACTCTGGGCAGGTTTTTCCAGTTGGTTGCGCATTCGAGCGTATCGATGAGAACGCCGAAATCCTGTAAGTCCTCCCGCATGTAAGGATCCTTGAACCTGCCGTGTTCCCACTTCTTGGTGATCAGGCCGGTCGAGTAGACCGCCCCATGGGACTTGCAGACTCGATGCAAGCGTCGCTTGACGAGCTTGGTGTAGCCGCGATCACCGTCGACCGTTCCAAGCAGCAAGCAGCGTTGGTTCGGCTTGCAGCCGCGCAACCTCACGAAGTGGTCGATCGGCGTCCCCTCTACGCCGTAGAGCTTGAAGGCAACATCGGTTTCTTCCGGATCCGACAATCGAAAAACCGATGGAAAACCGAACTCGGACTGCATGATTTCGCGCACGGCCGATGTCGCGCGCTCCCAATCAGGGAAGATGTAGCTGAACCTGCGTGTGTTCTCCGGCTGATAGCGAAAAATTTTCAGGGTGACCGCAACCAACACGCCGTAGCTTCCCTCGCTTCCGATCATGATCTGATCGAGGTTCGGTCCGGTGGCGTACGCGGGGATGTCTACGGTCCTGATCGTACCGACCGGCGTGCAGTACTCCTGGCTGAGGACCAAATGCTCGATCTTGCCGTAGTACGTGGAGTTCTGGCCGGCACCACGGGTGACGACCCAGCCCCCCACGGAGGAGTACTCGAAGGATTGGGGGAAGTGCCCGCACGTGTAGTCGTGGGCAGATTGGAAGCGGTTGCGTGCGTCATTGAGCGCTTCCTCTAGCTCGGGTCCGAAGATGCCGGGTTCCACCGTGATGGTCTGGTTGACCTCGCTAAAGTCCAGGATGTGTTTCATGTGTGTATGCATGTCCAGGGACACGCCACCGTTGGTACACTCCGTGCCTCGGGTCACACTCGAGCCGGCACCATAGACGTAAAGAGGAATTCCCTCCTCGTGGCAAAAGCGAACGATCGCTTCCACGTCTTGTCGATCGTGCGGATGCAGCACGAGGTCAGGAAGGTTTTCAATCCTCCGTTGCCGCAGACGAAGAAGATCGAGCATCGTCTTTCCGTATGAGACCCGAAGACGCGAGTACACATCGCGGCTCACGTTGTCCTCGCCGAGCAGAGCGACGAAACGATCGACCTGTTCTTGGCTCAAGGAGATCGGTGCATCCTCCGGAACTTCCTCGAGTCCTAGGGCCTGCGGCTCGTGAAACCATTCGTCCGTGAGGTCGAACGTCTCTTTCATGAGTGCATAGAGGCGAGGGTTGGGATGCTTGTAACCATCCGGAGCACCCCACTTGAACAACGAGCGATAGGAATGTTCTGCTAGAGGGCCTTCAAACCATTCGGGCGAGAAAGGGTTCTTTCGGGTCATGATTCACATCCATCGCAGAGTGAAAATTGTTCGCTTGATGCCAACTGAATTGCTCTTGGCACATTGCGTGCACGACGCTACATGCAAAGGACGCGCCGCCAAGGAGAACTAGCATGCCTTCTCGCGAACAAATGTGGAGCCAAGTTCCCGAAGAAGTCGATATCGCCGTCGTCGGGGGGGGGCATTACGGGTGCAGGCATTGCGCGCGATGCCGCGCGTCGGGGTCTACGCGTGGCGCTCTTCGAGATGGACGACCTCGCGTATGGCACTAGCTCTCGGTCGAGCAAGCTGATTCACGGTGGGCTTCGGTACCTGGAAACCTACGAGTTCAGCCTCGTCTTCGAGTCGGTCAGCGAGCGTCGAGTCCTGCTCGATCTAGCACCTCACTTGGTGAATCCATTGGCGTTTCTGTTTCCCGTCTATGAGGGAACAAAGCGCAGTATGTTGATGATCGGCGCGGGGATGTGGCTCTACGAGGGCCTCTCGCTCTTCCGCTCACCCAAAAGGCATCAGCGACTCAGCCCGAACGAAATTGCCGAACTGGAGCCGATTCTCAAACAGGAGGGGCTAGAGGGAGCACCGATCTACTACGACTGCTCCACGGATGATGCGCGTCTCACGCTCGAGAACGCGTTGGATGCAGCGGACCACGGCGCAGTGATCGTGACTCATGCTCCGGTGCAGGGGTTCACGAAGGACGAGAGCGGCCGTGTGTCCGGACTGACCGTGAAAAACGCGCGTGACGGCACGGTGCGCGACGTCCGGGCGCACGTGGTGATCAACGCAACAGGTCCGTGGACCGACGACACACTCGCGATGAGCGGCTCCAAGGCAAGCAAGGTGATCCGGCCAACCAAGGGCATACACATCGTGGTCGACGCGGAGAAGCTCCCGATAAAGCATGCAGTCGTGTGCTTCCATCCCACCGACGACCGAGCGTTGTTTGCCCTGCCCTGGGGCGAACGCACCTACGTGGGTACGACCGACACCGACTACGATGGAACCCCTGGCGAGGAGCACGCGACGTCGGAAGACGTGGACTATTTGATCGAGGCCGCCAATGCGCATTTCCCGAGTTATCCGCTCCGACGCGACGATGTGATCGCGACTTGGGCGGGCTTGCGTGCTCTCATCGCCTCCGAGTCTTCTCGAGACGAGATTGCCGAGTCGAAAGTGAGCCGCGAGCACGAGGTCATCGTGGGCGAGGACGGCCTCATCACGATCGCAGGTGGCAAGCTCACGACCTATCGAAAGATGGCCGAGGAAGTCATGAACACAGCGGTCCAACTGCTGCGTCTGAGCGATCAGCTGCCCGACAAGCTCACTGCAACCGACAGCGACAAGGCACCGCTTCCCGGGGCGATCGGGTGGCCAGAGGATGACGACCATGAAAAAGTGGCCAAGAAGGTCAGCGAAGTGGCGCAAGGCCGCCTTTCAGATAAGACCTGCCTGTACTTGGCCAACGCCTACGGGATGCGATCGATTTGGATCGCGGAACGGTGTACAGCGGACCCGAACCTGTGCGAGCCGATCATCGAGGGCCGACCAGAGATCATGGCGCAGGTCGATTTCGGCGTCGACGAAGAGCTCGCGGCCTCGGTGAGCGACATCATGATTCGGCGCACGCAAATCTTCTTTCGCGACTTCGACCAGGGCCTCGGCGCAGCCGAGAAGGTAGCGAATCGGATGGCGTCACTGATCGGCTGGAGCGACGAAGAGCGGCAGCGCTCGCTCGATGCGTATCGCGCTGAAGTGGCCCTGTCGCGTCGTTGGGAAGAATGAGCAGCGGGAGAACACGCCTTGGAAGGTGAGACCGACGATCCACAGCTCGGCGGGGAAGATCGCATCGAGACTCGCAAGCGGGGAGTCTGGCTGCTCAAGAACCCATCCACGAACAAAGGGCTGGCCTACACGAAAGAGGAGCGCAGACAGCTCGGCCTCGACGGTTTGCTGCCGGATCAGGTGCTCGAAATCGAGCAGCAGGTCGAGCTAGAGCTGGAGCACATCCGCGCAAAGTCGACTGACCTCGAGAAGTACATTGGACTCGCGAGACTGCAAGACCTGAACGAGGTGCTCTTCTACCGTGTGTTAGTCGAGAACCTGCCAGAGTTGCTGCCCATCGTTTACACGCCGACCGTCGGGTTGGCCTGCCAGCAGTTCAGCCACATTCTTCGGTCAGCGCGCGGCATTTGGATCACACCGAGCAACATCGAGCACGTGCACGAGGTCTTGGAGAGTGCGCCCTTCCATGACATCCGACTGCTCGTAGTCACTGACAACGAGCGCATCCTCGGGCTGGGCGACCTGGGCGCCGGTGGCATGGGGATTCCGGTCGGCAAGCTGGCACTCTACGTGGCCGGCGCTGGCATTCACCCGTCCAAGGGCCTTCCGGTGAGCCTCGACGTGGGCACGAACAACCAGGAGCTGCTGAACGACCCGCTGTACAATGGCCATCGGGGGCGCCGGCTGACAGGCCAAGCCTACTTCGACTTCGTCGAGCGCTTCTTGCAAGCCGTGCGTGACGTGTTTCCCCTCGCTGTCGTTCAGTGGGAAGACTTCGCCAAGACGCACTCGTTCACCTTGCTCGAGCTCTACCAGAAGCGCGTCCCGAGCTTCAACGACGACATCCAGGGCACCGCCGCGGTAGTGCTAGGCGGGATTCTTGCGGCACTTCGGATCACGGGGCAGGCGATCCGCGACCAGCGGATTCTCTTCATCGGAGCGGGCAGTGCGTGCATCGGCATCGCGCGGTTGACGTCGGCCGCTATGCGCCAGGCGGGAGCCACCGACCACGAGATCGAGCGTGCAATCGTCGCGTTCGACTCGCAGGGTCTACTGCACGCTGAACGCGAGATCAACGAGCCCTTCAAACGCGAGTTCGCGCTCAGCAAGGAGAGCCTCGAGCACTACCGGCTCGCGCAGGGCTCCGACACAAACCCCGTGGAGATGATTCGCGCCTTCAAGCCGACCGTCCTCGTGGGCGCGACGGCCCAGCCGCGCCTCTTCACCCGGGCGATGATCGAGGAAATGGCCAAGCACGTGGAACGGCCGGTCATCCTGCCACTCTCCAACCCCACATCGAAGTCGGAGTGCACTCCAAAAGACGCCTTCGAATGGACGGACGGCCGGGCGCTGGTGGCTACGGGTAGCCCGTACGACGACGTGACCTACGAAGGTAAGCGCCATGTGATCGGGCAGAGCAACAACGTCTTCATCTTCCCTGGCGTTGGCCTGGGAACCATCATCTCGGAGACACGCGAAATCAACGACGAAATGTTCTTGATCGCCGCGCAGACCCTGGCGAGCTGTGTCAGTGAAGAGCGCCTGGCGCTGGGTGCGATCTTCCCGAGCCAAGACGATCTACGCGAAGTGAGCTTCCAGATTGCGTGTGCCGTCGTGCGCTACGCACGCGACGCGCATCTCGGGCGAGCGATCCCCGACGACGAGATCGAGTCAACCACCCGCAGCGCGGTCTGGTACCCGAGCTACATCCCGATCCTCGCCCAGCGCTAGCCTGCCGAAGCCTCGACCACGAGCCCCGATGTCCGCGTCGTGGTGGAAATGCCCCCATCCGCTCTTCATGGTTCCGGGTTGGCAAGCTGCCGTCGTAGGCAGTGCAGCAGATCGATGTATGAAACGATGCCGACCAATCGGTCGCCGTCGTCGACGACGGGGAGCGCGCCAAATCGGTCGGCTAGAAGGGCATCGACCAAGGAAGCCAAACTCGAGTCGGTACGAACCGTCCGAGGTTCGCGCGTCATCGCATGGGAGACCTTCATGTTCGCCAGCTCCTCAGATAGCTCCACGTCCTCCAGGGCTTGGAGGGGATGGCCGACCGCGCTGCGGACGTCACGGTCCGACAATATGCCCACCACTCTTCGAAGGCCATCCACCACGAGCAAGTGACGCACCCCGCGAAGGACCATCGTCGCGACAGCGTCGAGCAACAGGTCGTCGGGCATGACGGCTTGAAGTTTCGTCGACATGATTGCGGCCGCGTCGAGACTGTTCGGGTCGATATCCTCAACAGGGTACTGGGCCATATTCGCGAGCAAATCGCTGCTCGTCAGAATACCGACCAACTCACCCTCGTCCTCCACAGGCAAGCATCCAACTTTGTGGACCGACATGCGGGCGGCCGCATCCGCCAAGGGCGCGGATGGATGGACGGTCTGAATCGGAGTGCTCATCACCTGTCCAACGGTGACCTCGACACCTTCAGGACCCTCAACCTGGGACAGGTGCGCCAGCACGTTCCGTTCGCTGAGCAGACCGACAACGCGACCAGCCCGCACCACGGGTAGATGCCGAATCCCGTGCCAAAGCATCACCTGGTGGGCGACGCCGAGAGTATCGTACTCAATCACCGTACTCACATCCCGCCGCATGACGTCGCTTACTTTCATGGTCCAAGTGGGGAGCAAGCTTCGTGCCGGCCCATATTTCAAACCATACGTGCAGCAGCGGCGCACAATCTGCGTATGGTCGCAGTTGAGTGCGACTTTTTCACTGTTCTTCGTCGTGTGTCAGCAGCACGGGCAGGGTGCTCTCGTGGATCAGAGCTTGCACGTTAGGAGCGAAGCTTTGCGCCGGATTCGTGATAGGTCCCCTTGGAGGCAGCCGAGTGCTTCTGTTCGATCTTGTTGTACAGAGCCTGTAGCTCCGCCTCGCCGAGAGTTTCTCTGTCAAGCAACTGCCTGGCACCCTCTTCCAAGGCATCACGCTCCTCGCGGAGGATGGCGAGTGCCTTGTCGAAGGCGCTTTGAACCGTAGCTCGTACGGCTGTGTCGATCTCCCGAGCGGTGTCGTCGCTGTAGTATCGGGTTCGAAACGGAGAGGCAGGGCCCCCCAAGAAAGCCGACGGCTCGCTCTCATAGGACACATGACCGAGCTCCGGCACCATTCCATACCGAGTCACCATGCTTCGCGCGATGTCGGTCACCTTGGCGAGGTCGTCCGCCGCCCCCGTGGACCAGTGATCAAACACCAGTTGTTCGGCAGCGCGGCCGCCCAGCAGAACAGCCATCTTTTCCTCTAGCTCCTCGCGTATCATCAGGAAGCGATCTTCGGTAGGCCGCTGCATAGTATATCCCAAGGCTCCGACTCCCCGTGGAATGATCGAGACCTTGTGCACCGGATCGCATTGCTTGCACATCAGCGCCACCAGTGCGTGGCCCATTTCGTGATATGCGACGATCTTGCGCTCGCGCGGATTGAGAAGGCGGTTTTTCTTCTCGAGGCCGGCCACGATGCGCTCGATGGCAGCCGTGAAATCCTCCGTGGTGACGGCTTCGGCGCCTCTTCGCGTCGCCACCAGCGCGGCTTCGTTGATCAGATTGGCCAGCTCGGCTCCCGTGAATCCCGGCGTGAGGGCGGCTACGGTTTCGAGCTCCAGGTCTGACGCGAGTGCCACGTTCTTGGCGTGCACCTTGAGGATCTGGGTTCTGCCGATGCGGTCGGGGCGATCGACGAGCACCTGGCGATCGAAGCGACCCGCGCGTAGCAGGGCGGGATCCAAGATCTCGGGGCGGTTCGTGGCGGCAAGGAGCACGATGCCGGTCGACGGGTCAAAGCCGTCGAGCTCGACGAGCAGCTGATTGAGCGTCTGTTCCTTCTCATCCATGCCTCCGGAGAAAGGCCCCGCGTTTCTCGCCCGGCCGAGGGCATCGAGCTCATCGATGAAGATGATGCATGGCGCTTGTTGACGGGCCTGGTCGAACAAATCTCGAACGCGTGCCGCGCCGACGCCCACGAACATCTCCACGAACTCCGATCCACTGATGGAAAAGAACGGAACTCCCGACTCACCGGCTACGGCTCGGGCCAAGAGCGTTTTGCCCGTGCCCGGTGCGCCCACGAGCAGAATGCCTCTGGGCATACGCGCGCCGAGCCGGCCGTAGCACTCCGGGTCTTTGAGAAAAGCGACGACCTCTTGGAGCTCTTGCTTAGCTTCATCGACGCCAGCGACATCTGAAAAGGTCACCCGAGTATCGGTTTCCATGTACAGCTTGGCCTTGCTCTTCCCGACCGACATCAGTCCGGCACTGGGGCCGCCCATCCCTGCCATCCGCCGGCTCAAAAACAACCAAAACCCTAAAAGGAGCAGCAGAGGAAGCAACCACGACACCAGGGCTCGCTGGAGCGTGCTTTGCTTCTCCTTCGAATACTCCACACCGTGCGCTTGGAGGCTTTGTACCAGGTCGGGCTCGACCCGATTCGTCACGAAGCGCTCTTTTCCATCGATGGGTTCGGTTAGCTCACCACGCAAAGTGTCATCGGTCACGACGACCCCTTTGATCTTCCCGTTTTCGAGGAGTTGTTGGAATTCGCTGTACGGGATCGGCGCGACCGCGTCGTACCTCTGCCATACCTGTACCAACAGCGACGCGCCGACAATGGCCGCAAGAAGATACAGGATGCGGAGACGCGGCCAGGCTCTTCTCCGTTTGGGCTCCCGGTTTTGGTTTGGCATTGGGCTCTGCCGGACCATAGCACCGCCGGCCCTCAGAGACCGTCGAGCGGGACCTCATGAGCGGTTGTCTGTTCGTGCTTCACGGATGTAAGCTCGGGCCTCCCCATCCTTCCAGAATACGGATACGCGATGCCCCTGATCGTCCGAAAGCGCCGCGACAAATACCGCATTCTGGAGAGTGAAACGGGTAGGATTGCCAGGGGGCGAACCGGCAAGGCGCTCGACGGCGGTGGAAGGCGGAGCCCCACATCGCTCAGAAAGCAAGCTGCCGCCATCAACATCGCTCAGGCGCGCAAGCGTGGGCACGAGATTCCAAAACCGAAATGATACACTCCCAACCACGGGTGACGCGGTCGCCTGGCTTGACCACGACCGCTCCGGCGGCGGCCTAATCGAGGCACAGCATCTAGTTTCACAGCTCGGCCGCTGGTCTTACGAGGACACTGCCCCAGAGCATGGCTCGGTCATCGGCTGCGCGATTCGCTGGCGAGCTGGCGCTTGCATCCCCGAAGCTGCGGAGCACGGTGGCCGCCCCTGGGGCGGAGGCCCGTTTCACGGCGGCAAAGAGCCTCTGTTGATAGGCCTCGTCGACCCCGTCCAAGATGTTAGAGAGCGTGAAGCCATCGAAGCTGGCGGGCGCTTCGTTTTCGAGAAAGCTCGCGGCATCTGCGTGCACGAGCCGAATGTCCTTGGCCTCCCGCGGCGGCGGGTCGGAGGACAGCTCGCCCAGTAGCAGGGAACGCGCGTAGGGGTTGCTGCGATTGGGGTGCCGCGCGAAGCAGCGCTCCATCCGCCCGCGCATGACGGCCCCGAGTTGTTTTGGCAGAAAATCGAGGAACCGTGAGCCGTAGACCGAGCGCAGCGCGGTGACGGAAAAGAGCGCATCAACGGCAGTGCGGAAGCGCCAGGTGTTGAGCTGTCGTTGCCAAGACTCCGCCTGTTCGACCGGGTCGTCGAGCTCGAGGAAGGCGCGCACCCGCGATGGCCACCAACCTGCCAGGGGGCCGAAGAACCGGGCGAAATCCATCACGCGCTCGGCCCTCCCGCGGAAGCCGGGATCGCCGTCGAAGCGGCACTCGGCGTAGGCGAGTTGGACAGGATTGATGTCGACGGCGAGGACTTCATGATGGGGAGCGAGCTTCATGGCGGTGCAGCCCGCTGACGCGATGCAGAAGATGCGACTCCCTGGCCGGAAGGCGTCGAGCTCGATGGATGCGTCCTCGTACATGCGTCCGAACAGGACTTCGCGTGGACCGACGCGTGCGTCGAAACGGCCCCGTTCCCAGACGGTCACAGCGGCGGTCATTGTCCCGTTCCTGCCGATATGCTGGCGGAGACCCATGCCAGTACGAGAAAGGCGAAGTTCTTGACCAGCATGCCGCGCGGGTCGTGAACGACGTGCCGGGCCCAGAACAGACCGTTGGCGTTCAGGGAAACGAGCAGTACGGTTTGCGCAATCACACAGAGCAGTGGGGCCGCACCACTCAGGACCCACACAGCAAGAGTGACCTCGACGACCCCTAGGGTCATGAGAAAAGGCACTCCGAAGCGTCGCCCGTAGCGCGGCACCGCCTTGACGACCTCGAACTCACGAGGCTCGCCGCGGAGCAGCTTGCACCACAAGCCTTCGTAGAGCCAGACCGCGGCTACTGCGATACGAATCAACCAATACGGTGGCATGAGCTCGGGCATATCGATCCTCCCCGAAACCCTTCACTGCGATTCGATCTTGCGTCGCATTGAGCCCAAGAGGTAGCGGTGGAACCAGTGGCAGACCAGGCGTTCGAGCGGCTTCCAGAACCAACGCGGCCACTTGGTACTGACATAACGGGTTTGGAGTGCGACCTCTGTCCGGCCATCGGGGAGCTCACGCAATGTGTAGCTGCCACCCGCGAGGCGCATTCCTCCGCCCACGGAAAGCTCTTGCTCGGCGACTTCGAATTCGTAGAGGTGGCCCTGCTGGATCTGCGTGATGCGTTTCAGAAGGTGCCCGCCTTCGTACAAGCACTTCGCCTCGTCGCCGATCTCTGATATCTGGCCCTTGTTGCGGAGGGGAACCGGCAGGAGTAGGCGCAGATGCAGGGGCGGACGCTCGTCGATCTCCTCATACAATGCCAGAGCTTCCCAGACTCGTGTGGGTGAACCGGCGAGGCTCATTCGGGTGACCACGGAAGAGAACAGGCGGTTCATTCCAGGTCCGACTTCGGGTACGTCGACTTCGTGAATGTTCAACGGCTCGCCGAACCTCTGCGTAGCCCCGGCCTTCATCTCCCTTGTCATGGCGTTTCTCCCAAGTAGACGGTCACGCGGTCGACGCTAGAGGAGCTTGCGCAGGATGTCGAGCATGCGCTCGTTGTCTACCGTGCTGTTGCGTTCGGGGACGCAAGTCGATCTGCGTGTTCGGAGCACAGGTGTCGCATGGCGCAGCGCTGTACCGACCCTGGCGCGCGCTCAAGCGGTTGCTGACTCGACCGTGGTCGCCGGTTTGGACCGAAGGGGACGCAGATTGTGCGCCTCGGCGCGCTTACGGTCTGACGTCACGGTCGACCTTCCGAGTGGCGTTCCGTACATTCGCAGGTCCGGCACATTCGGGGCGTTGGACGCCCCTGCCTTGGCCCGGTTGTTGCTTGGCTTTCTTGACGCACATCGACAACGCCCGAGTTTGGCTAGGTGGTATGGATCTCAGCGAGAAGCGTCAACGCATGGTGGAGCGACAGTTGGAGGCTCGTGGAGTCCACGATTCAGTGGTTCTAGACGCCATGCGCGCAGTACCGCGCGAAGCTTTTCTTCCAGACGAGTTGGCGGAGTTTGCTTACGACGACACGCCGCTGCCCATCGAAGAAGGGCAAACGATCTCTCAGCCCTTCATCGTAGCGGCGATGGTCGAAGCCTTGCAGCTCGAGCCGCAGGATCGGGTGCTGGAGATTGGAACGGGGTCTGGCTATGCCGCTGCGACCCTCGGGGAAATCGCCAAAGAAGTCTACACCATTGAGCGTCATCGCATCCTCGCCGATCTGGCGGAGCACCGGCTGCGCGAGCTCGACTATCGAAACGTGCACGTTCTATGCGGAGACGGGACGCTCGGGTGGCCTGAGGAGGCGCCATTCGATGCCATCCTGGTTTCGGCGGGAGGGCCCGAGGTGCCGCGTGTCCTTCTCGAGCAGCTCGCCCCCGGTGGCCGAATCGTGATCCCGGTCGGACCCGATGTGCGAGACCAACGCTTGCTTCGTGTGACCAAACAGCCCGATGGAGCAACTCGCACCGAAGATCTAGGTGGGGTCCGGTTCGTACCGCTCATTGGTGCGGGGGGATTTGCGGAGACCCCCGAAGTCCCGAGGCCAACACGCATTCCAAGCCCCGAGCCTCCGATTGCTCACTTGATTCGCGAAACCTGTCAGCCGATTTCGGGTATCGAGGATGTCGATCTCGGTCCGTTGCTCGAACAGATCGGTGACGCGCGAGTTGTGCTTCTCGGCGAGGCCACGCATGGCACATCGGAGTTCTATCGGATGCGGACTCGCATCACGACCGAGCTCGTCATGCGGCGGGGCTTCGGCATCGTTGCGATCGAGGGAGACTGGCCCGACGCGGCGCGCGTCGACCACTACGTTCGAGCGCTCGATTTTCCCCTTCGCGACGACCCCACCTTCACTCGTTTCCCGACGTGGATGTGGCGTAATCGTGAGGTCACGGAGCTGATCGAGTGGTTGAAGTCGCACAACGAAGTCATCGAGGATCCCGAGCGGCGCGTGGGGTTTCACGGTCTCGATCTCTACAGCTTGTACAAATCGATCGATGCAGTTCTCCACTATTTGAACGATGTCGATCCAAAGGCAGCACAGGTCGCGCGCGAACGATACGCCTGCCTCTCCCCCTGGGAGCGCGATCCTGCGCTTTACGGAAGAGCTGCGGTGACTCGAGGCTACGCTGAATGCGAGGGCCCGGTCGTGATGGTTCTTCGCGATCTGTTGGAGCGACGGCTCGACTATTCGAGAGCCGATGGCGATCGGTTCCTCGATGCGACGTCCAACGCCCACTTGGTGTCCGCTGCGGAGCGGTACTATCGCGTGATGTACTACGGAGGCCCGGAATCTTGGAACCTGCGCGATCAACACATGTTCGATACATTGGAGCGACTACTGGAGTTTCGTGGCGAGAATGCCAAGGCCGTTGTCTGGGCACACAACTCGCATGTGGGTGATGCCCGCGCGACCGAGATGGGGGCTGCCCGCGGCGAGCACAACATCGGTCAGCTCTGCCGCCAGCAGTTCGGCGATGCCGCGTTTTCGATTGGGTTTGGAACGCACACCGGTACTGTGGCGGCCGCGACCGACTGGGACGGTCCCATGCAGATCAAGAAAGTGCGACCCTCGCATCCGAGCAGCTACGAGCGACTTTGCCACGATGCAGAGGTGCCGGCCTTTCTGCTTTCGTTGCGACATCCGGTGCGTGAGGCTGTCCGTGAAGAGCTCGCTTCCCCTCGTTTGGAGAGGGCCATCGGTGTGATCTACAGACCAGAAACCGAGCTTCAGAGCCACTACTTCCAGGCGGCCCTGCCCTGGCAGTTCGACTCCTATGTCTGGTTCGATGAGACACGTGCCGTAGACGCGCTAGAGTCCGAGGCGGCACGCCACGGAGAGCACCCATGAATGAAGAGCAACTCAAAGCGCTATATGCTTCGTTCGCTGAAATTTACGCGGACACCACGCCGATCCGAGGGCCGCTCGAGCTCATGGCAGCCGTGCGTGCCGCCGGCCTCGAGCCCGAAGCCGTCACGGCGGACTGGTTGAAAACACTCAATGAGGACTGGGTCTACGGCAAGTCCATTCTTCCTTTTCAAGATGCTGGAGCCAATCGCTTGTACCAACTGTTGCTCAGAGGACAGTGAGCGTCACCATGCGAACCGAGAAGCGCGCAGCTTCCAGTGAGAGACCTCCGAACCTGGCGGACTACGAACAGGCGCGGGCAACGTTTTCCTGGGAAACCGCGAGGCGTGAGCTCGATGGGTTGCCCGATGGGGGCGGGCTAAACATTGCCTACGAAGCGATCGGGCGTCACGTTCGAAGCGGGCATGGCGGCCAGACCGCGATGATCTGGCTCGGGAAGAAGGGAGAGCGCAAAGAGATCACCTACGCGGAGCTCGACGGGCTTACGAACCAGCTCGCGAACATCCTTGCGAAGCTCGGCGTCGAGCCTGGCGATCGCGTGTATTCCTTGGCGGGCCGAATCCCGGAGCTTTACGTCTGTGCTCTCGGGGCGTTGAAGCACCGAGCGATCTTCTGTCCTCTGTTTTCCGCGTTTGGGCCTGAGCCCATTGCCGAGAGGCTCACCCTCGGTGAGGCGCGGGTGCTCTTCACCACGGAACGCCTGTATCTACGCCGCATCGTGGGGATTCGCGAGCGCATACCGACGCTCGAGCACGTGATCATCGTGCCCGACCCGAAGAAGCCGACCCGACCGGAGGGTACGATCGATTGGAACGACGCGATTGCCGAGGCCTCAGCGGAATATCGAATCGCTCCGACGGATCCCGAGACACCAGCGTTGTTGCACTTCACCAGCGGCACAACCGGCACACCAAAGGGCGCGCTTCACGTCCATCAAGCGGTGCTCACTCATCACGTGACCGGCCAGCTGGCGCTCGACCTGCATCCTGAAGACATCTACTGGTGCACCGCCGATCCCGGGTGGGTCACGGGAACGTCCTATGGGATCGTCGCGCCGCTCACGAACCGTGTGACGATGATCGTCGATGAGGCCGAGTTTGACCCGCAGCGGTGGTATCGGATTCTGGAAGAGGAGAGGGTGCAGGTTTGGTACACTGCGCCGACCGCGATTCGGATGCTGATGAGGTCCGGGCCGGAGCTTCCACGAAGTAAGGACCTCTCGAGTCTTCGCTTCATGGCGAGTGTCGGCGAACCGTTGAATCCGCAAGCGGTGGTCTGGGGCTACGAGATTTTCGGAAAACCGTTTAACGACAACTGGTGGCAGACGGAGACCGGCGGGATCATGATTTCCAACTACGCGTCGATGGACGTGAAGCCGGGCTCGATGGGAAGACCGATGCCAGGCATCACCGCGGCCATCGTGCGCGAGGGGGACGACGGCCACCTTCACGAGGTGGATGACCCTGAAAAGGACGGCGAGCTCGCTTTTCGTCCCGACTGGCCGTCGTTGTTTCGAGGCTACTGGAACAACCAGGAACGATACGACACCTGTTTTCGAGATGGGTGGTATTTGTCAGGCGATCTGGCGCGGCGCGACGATGATGGGTACTACTGGTTCGTCGGGCGCACAGACGATGTCATCAAGTCGGCGGGGCATTTGATCGGCCCCTTCGAGGTCGAAAGCGTGATCATGAAACATCCGGCGGTGTCCGAGGTCGGCGTGATCGGCAAGCCTGATCCGGTTGCCGGGACGATCATCAAGGCCTTCGTCAGCTTGCAGCCCGGGTACGAATGGAGCGATGCGCTGCAAAAAGAGCTCCTCGGGTTCGGCCGAAAGAACCTGGGAACCGTAGCGCCGCGCGAGATCGACTTCACGGAGAGCCTGCCCAAGACGCGGAGTGGAAAGATCATGCGGCGCTTGCTCAAGGCACGGGAACTGGGCTTGCCCGAAGGGGATACGTCCACATTGGAAGGAGGAAGCACTTGAGTCTCGATATCTCACGCGACCATGCCCTCGATCTCCTCTTGCAGATGCTACGCATCCGCCGGTTCGAGGAAAAGAGCGCCGAGCTCTACTCGAAGCAGAAGATCCGAGGGTTCTTGCATCTCTACATCGGCGAGGAGGCGGTTGGCGTAGGCGCGATGCGCGCGCTTCGAGACGACGACAACGTCGTGGCCACCTATCGCGAGCATGGCCATGCGCTCGTTCGAGGAATCCCCGCCGGTGAGATCATGGCCGAGATGTACGGCAAAGCGAACGGTTGCTCTGGCGGCCGCGGGGGCTCCATGCATCTGTTCTCGGTCGACCGCAGGTTCTACGGGGGTCATGCGATCGTCGGCGGCGGGCTTCCGGTCGCGGTTGGGCTGGCGCTCGCCGACAAGATGAAAGGCGAGTCTCGAGTCACGGCTTGCTTCTTCGGCGATGGCGCCACCGACGAAGGGGAGTTCCATGAGTCGCTCAATCTTGCCGCGCTGTGGAAGCTTCCGGTTCTCTTTCTCTGTGAGAACAACGAGTACGCGATGGGAACTGCTTTGGACCGCCACGTGTCCGATCGCGATATCGTCAACAACCCACCTGCGTACGGAATCCACTCGGAATCGGTCAACGGAATGGATGTCGTTGCGGTCGAGCGCGCTGTGCAACATGCAGTCGAGACGGTTCGCGAAACCGGTGAACCGCGCTTCGTCGAGCTCCGAACCTATCGCTTCCGGGCACACTCGATGTACGACCCCGAGCTCTACCGGTCGAAAGAAGAGGTCGACGAGCGGAAGAAGCTCGACCCGATCGAGGAGCTCGAGAAACGTGCTCTCCAGGCGGGCTTGATTACCGAGGCCGACATCGAGGCGATGGAAAAAGATGTCGCCAAGGAAATCGACGAGGCCGTCGAGTTTGCCGAACAGGGTGAATGGGAGTCCATCGACGATCTCACTCGCCACACCTACGCGAGGGATGTGTCGTGACTACGTATCGGGAGGCGATTCGAACCGCTCTTCGAAAGCTCCTCCTCGAGGACCCGCGCGTCTTCCTGATGGGGGAAGACGTGGGCCGATACGGCGGTGCATATGCGGTCAGCAAGGGCCTCCTCGAGGAGTTTGGGGAGGAGCGAATCAGAGACACGCCTCTTTGCGAGTCGACCTTCGTCGGTGCGGGTATCGGGGCTGCGCTTGGCGGGATGCGCCCAATCGTCGAAGTGATGACGGTGAATTTCAGCATGCTGGCGCTCGATCAGGTCGTGAACAACGCTGCAGTCATGCGTCACATGTCAGGTGGGCAGTTCGAAGTGCCGATCGCGGTGCGGATGGCGACAGGGGCAGGCAAGCAGATCGCGGCGCAACATTCGCACAGCCTCGAGAACTGGTATGCCTATGTGCCGGGAATCAAGGTGCTATCGCCAGCCACAGTGCAGGACGCGCACGACATGTTGCTCGCGGCTGTCGAGGATCCGGATCCGGTATTCATCTTCGAGCATCAGATGCTGTACGGGATCGAAGGGCCATTCGATCCAAACGCGACGAAGACGTCCCCTTGGAGGGCTGTGATTCGGCGCTCGGGCACCGACGTGAGCCTGATCGCGTACGGAGGCTCCGTGCACAAAGCGCTGACCGCAGCCGAGGAGCTCGACAAGGAAGGGATTAGCGCCGAAGTGATCGACCTGCGAAGCCTCCGTCCACTCGATCGCGCCGCGATCATTGCAAGCGTTTCGCGCACACATCGTGCGGTCGTCATCGACGAAGCCTGGAAGACGGGAAGCCTGGCTTCGGAGGTCAGCGCGACCTTGGCCGAGGAAGCGTTCTACGAGCTCGATGCACCGATTGCGCGGGTCTGCACGGTCGAGGTTCCAATTCCGTACGCCAAGCACCTCGAGGACGCGGCGCTTCCACAGGTTCCGGCGATTGTCGAAGCCGCCAGGGGGAGCGTGAGTGGTGGCTGAGTTCGTCATGCCCTCGCTCGGGGCAGACATGACCGACGGGACACTAGCGAAGTGGCAAGTGACAGTCGGGGATCGCGTGAAGCAGGGGGACATCATTGCCGAGGTAGAGACCGACAAGGGAACGATCGAAGTGGAGGTGTTTGCGAGCGGGGTGATCGAGGCGCTGTTGGTCGAGGAGGGGGAGAAGGTTCCGGTGGGGACGCCGCTGGCGGAGATCGGAGAAGCAGCGTCAGCGCCAGTGCCAGAGTCAGCGCCAGTGCCAGCGTCAGCGCCAGTGCCAGCGTCAGCTGCCAGCGCCAGTGCCAACGCCAGCGCCAGCGGGGGATCGGGTGCAGATCTCTCCCTACGCGAGACGGCTTGCGCGGCACCGTCGGATCGACCTCGGGCGGGTCCGTGGGACGGGGCCCGGAGGTGCGATTCAAGCGCGTGATCTCGAAGGTGAACCCCCTACGCCTTCGGCGGACTCACCGAAAGAACGCATGCAACGCGCGATCGCGACGGCGATGACCCGGGCCAATGACGAGATCCCTCACTATTACGTCGAGCACACAATCGACACGGGTCCCGCACTCGAATGGCTTCGCGCGAAGAACGCATCCTTGAGTGTGAACGAGCGGCTCGTGTCCGGTGTCCTGTTTTTGCGGGCCGTCGCGCGAGCGTTGCGTAAGCACCCGCAGTTCAATGCGACATGGCAAGCGGGCAAGGTCGTTCAGAGTGACGGTGTCCACGTCGGTCTCGCGGTGTCGCTTCGCGGTGGAGGGCTCGTGGCGCCCGCCCTTCGCGACACCGACCAAGGGGAGCTTGTCCGAGTTGATGGCTCGGATGACTGATCTCGTTGGTCGGGCGCGCGCGGGCACGCTGCGTAGCTCGGAGATGACCTCGGCGACGATCACACTGACGTCGCTCGGAGAGCGAGGGGTCGAAAGCGTGACGCCGATCATCTTTCCGCCCCAGATCGCCATCGTGGGCTTTGGCGCGATCTTGACCCGGCCGTGGGTCGTCGATGACCAAGTCGTGGCCCGGCCGGTGGTCCGAGTTACATTCGGTGCCGATCATCGAGTGAGCAACGGGCATCAAGGGGCGCGATTTCTCAGCGCCATCGATCGTCTCTTACAGGAGCCGGAAAAGCTGTGAACCGCGACGAAATACGCTCAACCCTGCTAACGTGCCTGTCCGATGTCGCCCCCGAGATCGCAGACGAAGAGGTCCAAGACGATGCGGACATCCGTGACGAGCTCGACCTCGACTCGATGGACATCCTGCGGTGGGTCCAGGGGATTCACAAAGCGCTCGGTGTCGAGATCCCCGAAGAAGATTATGGAAAGATAGCGAGCCTCGGGGATGCCATCGATTATGTGGCAGTCCGTGTCTGATTTTGCGCAGTTCTAGCCGTAGAGGGCGACGGCTACGAGCATGGCCGCGTAGACGATCAAAAGCACGATGGCGTCGGGTTCCAGCTTCCTTATGCGTGTCTCCGACTCGCCCACGATGGAAGCCACCGCGATCGCCATCAGCAAGATCGCACCGAGCGCCGACACGATCTGCGTCTGCGCCACAGCCGCGAGAATCGGCCCCTCGGTGTAGGCGATGTCGGCGAACAGGAGTATGCTCATGTTGGCGACATTGCTGCCAAAGAGATTGCCGACCGCCATATCGTAGGCGCCAATTCGAACGGCCGCGATCGAGGCGATGAGCTCGGGTAGCGAGGTGGTGACGGCCAAGATCGCAGCGCCCAGGAAGGTCTGAGCGATGCCGGTTGCGTCGGCGATGGCCTTCACGCTGAGGGTGACGAACGGCGCGCTGACCAAGATCACGAAGGCCGACGCCCCAAAGCGGGCCCAGATACTCGCCAACGATTGCTGGGCGGCCTTTTCGCTCCATCCGGTGGGCTTCTGGATCGGAATTCCGGGCGCCTCGAGGCCCGGCCGCGCCACGAGCGACATGCGGCGGAACCATGCAATCGACACGACGTAGAGGACGGCGATCAGAATCGGTGTGAGACCGACCCATCCGATCTTGAGACTGGATTGCGTGAAGATGCTCAGCGCAGCCATCGAGGTCAGCGCGACGGCGACCGCAGCTACCCGGGCGTGGCCAAGCTCGACCGAAGGCCAAACCCTTCCCCGGTAGAGCAGGTCGATGATCGCGAGGATGGCCATGTTCGCCATCGAGGAGCCAAACAGATCACCGACCGCGAGATCGGGTGCTCCCGCCCTGGCCGCGGTGATGTCGGTGACGAGCTCGGGCAGCGAGGTCGCGAATGCCAGCATGATCGTGCCGACGAAGAGCCGGCTCATCCCCGTGCGCTCGGCGATTTGATCCGCATAGCCGGCCAGCGCAGCGCCGGCCCGCACCAGGACCGCGGCGCTCACAAGGAAAATCACACAGGCTTGCCACAAGCTCATCCAGCCCCTCATAGCACGACAGGGACAGGATTCGGGCACCCGTCGACGCAGCGAATTTCTCGCGCACGACGGGCTATCGACGCATCCCTTGCGCTGTTACCATCGCCATTGCCCCTGGGAATCATGACCTGCAGCGCGAGTGCGATCAGGCACGTACCTTGCTTGAGAGGAGGGAAGGGATATGGCGACGACATGGGTTTTGGTTGCACACGAAGCGGGTGCACGCGTGTTCGAGAATCTGGGACCGGGGAAGGGGCTGCGGCTCTTGGAGGAGATCGACCACCCCGAAGGACGCCAACGAGACGGCGACTTCGACGCGGATCGGCCGGGACGAGCCTTTCAGCGGAACGCGGGAGACGTTCGCCGGAGCGCCATGAGCCGTTCCGAGGGTCCGCACGACCGTGCGATCTCCGATTTCGCACGGGCGTTGGCCGGCAAGTTGCAGAACGCTCGCACGGCTGGTCAGTACGACCGTCTGGTCCTCGTCGCACCCCCGAAGTTCTTGGGGTTGCTGCGGTCTTCGCTCGACGCTCCGACCGAGGGGTGCGTCGTTGGATCGTTGAATAAGGATCTGGCTGCGAGCGATCAGAAAGAGCTCGTGAAGCAACTTGGCGAGGTGATCGCCGTTTGACCAACCGTTCGTTCGCGAGCGCACGAGACAGATGAGGTAGACAGTGGCGAACTTTGAAATGCCCGTGACCGAGTACATGAGTAGCCCCGTCGAGACGATTCGAATCGGGGAGAGCCTGATCGCAGCCAATGAGTCGTTCTCGGAACGGGGGGTATCCGCGCTCGGTGTGGTCAACGATGATGGTGAGCTCAAAGGGGTCGTCTCACGAACGGACATCTTGCACGCTGCGGTCTTCACCACGGGGCAGACGTTCCGAGTGCCCGACCGGCCGGTCGAGGAGCTCATGCAATCGCCGGCCATTCAGGTCGCGCCCGAGGATCCGCTCGCGGCTGCCGCCAAGGCAATGCTGAAGAATCACATTCACCGCGTGTTCGTTACGCGCTCCGGCAAGTTGGAGGGTGTGGTGTCGACCCGCGATCTGATGCGCGCGGTTCGCGAGAAGCGAGTCAAGACACCGATCGCCGAGATCGCCTCGGGCTCGGTGGTGAAGCTCAAGGCCGAGGACCCGATCGCGCTCGCCGTCGACCGCCTCGACGTTTCGAACAAGCACGGCCTAGTGGTGGTCGAAGGCGATTTCCCGGTCGGCGTCTTCGATCAAGCCTGCGCATTGGAGTCGCGCCGTTTGCCGCCACAGACCGCGGTTGAGCACGCGATGAACGTTCGCATTCTGATCCTGCCGGCCGGTATCGGAATAAGCCGAGCCGCCGAGCAGGCCCTCGGAATGAACGTGCGTAGGATCTTGATCGAAAGCGATCGGGGAGTGACGGGGATCGTCGGGGGCCTGGACTTCGCGAGGGTCATGGCGTAGCCGGCAGCGCCAGCGCCATCCCCAGCGGGGTTCGGCTAGAGCCACTTCTGGATATGCATTCCGATTGCCCCAGGCCGCATCTCCGTTCGTTGCCGCGGCTTCACTCGGAACCTCAGCTCGTGGCCTCCGCTCGCGTGCACCGTGAAGGCCCCCTCCCAGGTGCTGCGTTCTTCGGTCCCCTCGGCCTCGAACGGGACGACGATCCTGGAAGGCCTGTCGTGCATCCGGGTGCCGTACGTGACCACCGCCTCCACGTCGAGCTCTCTGGCGTCCAGTCCGGGGTGGTGGAGGGAGAGCTCTGCCGAAACCGTAGTGCCGATGACGAGCTCATGTCCCGAGAGTCCGCCGAAACGGACGCTTTCCATAGCGATTTCGCCCCAGTGCGATCGCAGCCCCTCTGCGAGATCGGCAAGGGCGAACAGCGGTCGGTAGTTGGAATCTCGGAGTGCCACGGCGTCCTTCATGGCGGGCTCGTAGAACGTGTCCGCGTAGTCGGTGACCATTCGTCGAGCGGAGAAGTGGGGAATGATGCTTGCCATGCTCGCCTTCATCCGGTCGACCCATGCCACGGGTACACCCTCGTCGTTGCGCTGGTGGTACATCGGGAGGATCTCCGACTCGAGCAGCGCCATGGTTACGCCACGGTCGTAGGCGCTCGGGTCGTGAATGGTTGTCGCGGGCAGATCGATCACCCAGCCGTTGTCGCCTTCATATCCCTCGATCCACCAGCCATCATCGACGCTCAGATTGAGGCAACCATTCATTCCGGCCTTCATTCCGGAGGTGCCACTGGCTTCGAGTGGACGGGTTGGCGTGTTGAGCCAAACATCGCATCCGGCGACCATTCGTCGTGCCTCGTCGATCGTATAATCCTCGATGAAAATGACCCTTCCGACCAAGTCGGGATGCTTGGTTGCCTGATAGACCCTTTGCAGAAGCGCTTGCCCATGGCCGTCGGCGGGATGTGCCTTCCCGGCGTAAATCAACGTCGCGCCCGGGTTCCCGTCGAGGAGCTTGGCGAGACGCTCAGGTTCGGCGAGTAGCAAGTCTGCCCGTTTGTAGGGTGCAAACCTCCTCGCGAAGCCTATGAATAGCCGATCCTCGTCGAGCTGCGTGATGATGTCCCGAAGTGCCGAAAGGTCTTCACGTCGCCGGCTCCAGGTCTTCGTCAGATGGTTCTTTAGCCAATCGATGAAGTCCCCGCGAAGCTCACGGTGCACGTGCCAAATCTCTCCAGGGTCGTGGTCGCGCAGCCACTCCCATTGACGTGGTGCGTCGATCGAGTCCCGCCAGTTCGGCCCCATTTGCCCCTCGACCATTCGCTGCCATCGGGGCGCAAGCCAGCTTCCTACGTGGACACCGTTGGTGATGCTCGCGCACGGCACATCGTCTGCGTTGTCCATGTCGGGATAGAATTGGAGAAACATATCCCGAGCAACCTCGCCGTGCTTTGCGCTGACTCCGTTGATACGCCCCGAGTTTCTTACTGCAAGGGCCGTCGTTCCGAACTTGTTTGGAGCGCCATCGGGGGTGCTACCCATAGCCATGAGGCGAGGCCAGTCGAGGCGCAGGAGATGTTCGAATCGCGTCAAGTACGGACGCACCATTTCTTCTGGAAAGTGGTCGTGTCCCGCGGGCACCGGCGTGTGGGTCGTGAAGACGGTCGTGTTGCGAATATATTCGAACGCCTCCTGGGAGCGCAGTCCGTGACGCTGTATGAGATGAGCGGCGCGGGCGATCAACAGAAACGCGCTGTGGCCCTCGTTCATGTGAAACACATCTGGGTCGATATCGAGCTCGGTCAGCATCTGGTACCCGCCGACTCCGAGGACCATCTCCTGCCGTAGACGGTGGGCCGAGTCGCCCCCGTAGAGCCGATTGGTGATCGCCCGGTCCTCGGGACGGTTCTCGGGGATGTCCGTGTCGAGCAAGAAGAGGGGGACCCGGCCGACCTTGAGCTGCCAGGCTTGCACGTGCACCGGCCCCGTGGGCATGGGGACTGTCACTTTGAGCGGTGCATATGCGCCTGCCATCACTTGTTCGAACGGTGGGCTTTGAAAGTCGTTCGTGTCTCCCCAGGCTTCCTGTTTGCCATCACGATCGATGAACTGATGGAAGTAGCCCTCTTTATAGGCGAGCCCGACCGCGCAAAGCGGTAGGTTCAAATCGCTTGCTGCTTTGAGATGGTCGCCTGCCAAGATCCCGAGGCCACCGGAGTAAAGCTTGAGAAAGCTCGCTATCCCGAACTCCATGCAGAAGTAAGCGATTCGCGGCTCGGACATCTCAGTCGAGCTCAGGAAGTCCTTGTGGATCCTGTCGAGGGTACTGACGTACTCCTTGTCGAGGGCGAGGTTGATGAGTCGGTCTGGCTTCACTTGGTCGAGGAGGGCATGGGGGTTCTCCTCGAGCTCGAACCAGAGTGTTGGATCCAAGCGTTTGAACAGCGAGGCGGCTTCCGGATGCCAGCGCCACCAGAGATTGGCAGCGATATCCTCCAAGGGATGAAGCTCTTCGGGAAGGGCATTGGCGACGTTGAAGGTGCGCGTGTACGGAGCCGCTTCCTCTCCTTCGACCCGCTCCGGGCGCTCTACCATGCCAAAGACCCCTGAAATGTCGGTCGCCGTGGGCACCGACGGCACGCTAAGCCGCTCCATCGGCAGCTCTTTTCGACGCGCGGCTCCCGCGGCTAGGGCCAAGCGGTGGGCTTCCTCATAGTGGTCCATGAAGTTGGACCAAGCGGTGAGCGCGGCCGTCTTCAAGGACGCCTCGCGCAGGGACTCCCGATGTTCGGGTGTGAGATCGATGAACTCGACCAGTGCCGTAGTCAGCGAGTCGCTCACCTCATCGAAGGGAACGCCTTCGCGCTTCAGAACCCGCACCCCAGTCCGTCGATCGTCGCCTTGGCGCGCCACCCATCGGCCAAACCCGGCGCGGTCGGTGGTGATCGCCGGAACGCCGAACGCGACGGCTTCGAGCGGTGTGTATCCCCATGGCTCGTAGAACGATGGAAACACACCGAGATCGGCCCCCGGGAGAAGGTCCCAGTATTTTTGGCGAATCAGGGGGTCTGTTCCATCCAAGTAGATCGGAACGTGAACCACATGGACCGGCGCACCCGGGTGGTTGTCGAAGCCCAGGGCGTTCAGCTGATTTGTAATCGGGTCGTTCGCCTCGTCCACGAGGTCGTGCGTGCATCTCAGAGGTGCGCCCACCGACTCTCCGTGAGCTCGGTCCCACAGCAGCCGCTTCGGTTCCGCGTGCCCCGCAGGCAGCATTGCATACACGATTACCCGTTTTCCGTCTCGGGATTCGAGCTCCTTCCTCAGGTTTGCGGCGGCGTGCAGGTAAACGTCGACGCCCTTGTTCACGTATTCGTATCGACCGGCGAGCACGAAGATCAAGGTGTTCTCTCGATCATAGGTATCACCGGTGGTCAACTCCGCGAGCTTGAAGAGCTCGTCCCTGGCCCGGGCGCGCTGCTCGGGATCTACGGGGCGCGCACCGAATCCGTTAGGCAGAATCACGTCTGGTTTGCGTTTGAGAAGATGCTTGCATTCGAGGGCCGTGATCTCACTCACCGTCGTAAACACGTCTGCTTCGCGTGCAGCCACCGTTTCCATCGAATGCTTCGACGAAACGTCGAGCTCCTTGGCTTCGGCCTCCGCGTCCACCGTCGACAAGGATTGATAGAGGTTCGGGTCAGCGCGTCGACCAGCGAGCGACCTCCCGAGCATCGTTGCATGCGTGGTGAATATCGTGCCGATCTCCGGCGTAGCGGTTTGCAGGTGGAGGATGGCACCCGCCGACATCCACTCGTGCGCCTGGACGATTGCGGACTTCCGCCCTGGAAGCAGAAAATGATCGCGAATGTGCTCGACGACCATCCCGGCACCGTGCGCGAACAGGACCGGGTCGTAGTAATCCCATGCGCCAAACAGCGAATCGAGCTGGTAGTCCTCCCAGTATCGACCGAGAATCTCGTCCTTGCGCTCGTATAGACGAGACTGGTTGATCAGAAGGCAGCGTGGCTCCCCCGGCACGAGCCAACGCCCCATGACGACGCCGACCTCATGGTCCTCGAGGGACTCCATCAGCTCTCGGTCCCAAACGTCCGGTCGAAACTCCGGGGCGAGACCCTCGCTGCGCGGTATGTCCGGCCCGATCGCGATGTATCCGTCTTCTCCGTGCCGTTCCTGAACCTCTGGGACCCGGCTGGCCAGGACGGTGTGAATACCGCCGACCATATTGCAGACCTCCCACGAGATCTCGAAGAAGACCGGCTTGCTCATGCCGGCATCCGCACTTCAACTGGGGTGAGCACCGACTGGTTCAAGTCCTTGAGCACGTTCATGTAGTGGATGAACGCATCATAGGGCCCTTCGTAGGGACTGAAGTAGTCGTGCACCTCGGCGTCGGACGCCGATTTCGTGGCCATGTAGTAAAAGTGGTCCGAGGTCTGGAGGCGCCGCCAAAGCGCTAGCAAGTGCGAGTTGTTGCGTCGTTTGACGTCCGGGCCGAGTGAATAGATCTCAGCGAGCGCCCTCTGCTGCATCGCGTTCCCGCGCCACGCGCTGATGTCGCGTGCTTCGTCGGCCCAGGAAACCGTTCGATGGAATGAGAGCTCGCCGAGCGCGGGGTAACGCTCGACGACCTGACTCGGCGTTAGGATGTCCCAGTGCGGATGCGTAAGGAGCAAATCCGGCAGGTGCTCGAGGAAATCGAAGATCCCCGTCTCCTTCCACTGATGCTCCCCGAACGTCTCGTAGTCCATGAATAGGTTGATCACGTCTCCCGCCCCGCTGTGCTGGTGGACCCACTTTGCGAACTTGTCGGCCGTGAGCGGGTACTCGGCCCATGCCTGATTCGAGAAGCGAAAGGCGATATCGTCCGAGAGCCGGTAGTTCTTCGTGAGGAGACGCGTTTCCCTTCCGGGGACGTGATAGACGAAGTTTGGGCTTCGCCAGTCGAGTATGTCATCTGCACCTTCGACGAGAATCACATCGAAGCCGAGGTCCGAAATGAACTGACCGATCTCGTCGTTGTAGATGAGCTCGGTGTTGCGGAACACACGCGGCGTCTGCCCAAATTCCGACTGGATGAGGTCGATCTCCAGATCGATTTGCGCCTTGTACTCGTCCTTGTCGTAAAGTGCAGCGAGGCTGTGGTAGTACGTCTCCGCGATGAACTCGACGGCTCCGGTCTTTGCGAGCCTCACGAAGCTGTCCATCACCTCGGGTGCGTATCGCTTCATCTGCTCGATCGCAACGCCGGTTATCGCGTACGAGATCCTGAAGCGACCGTCGGTGCGCTCGATCAGCCGCAGCATCGATTCGTTGGCTGGAAGGTAGCACTTGTCAGCGACCTTCCGAAGCACCTCTGCGTTCAGCATGGCGTCGAAGTATTCGTGGTCCCGTCCGACTTGAAGCGCGCCATACGGCTTCAGTCGATACGGTTGGTGCACTTCAAAATAAAAACAGACTGAAGACATGATTCACCTCAAGCACCGCTCACCGATTGATAGATCGGGATGAGCTTTTCTGCAGCAGCATCCCAGTGAATGTGACGAATTTCTTCGCGAGCCCGTTCGATGATGACCCGACGAAGCTCGGGTAGCTCCAGCAAGGCGACGATTTGACTGGCCATCTTGTCGACGTCCCAGAAATCCACCTTGAGCGCGTTTCGAAGCACCTCGGAGACCCCTGACTGTTTGGAGACTATGACGGGTCGGTCGTAGCTCATCGCCTCGAGGGGGGCGATTCCGAACGGCTCGGAGACCGATGGCATGACATAGACATCCGCGGTCGAGAAGGTTCGCTCGAGGTCGGCACCCCTTACGAAGCCGGGGAACCGGAAGGCGTCCTCGATGCCGAGGCTCTCCACCATGGTCTTCATGCGTGGCAGCATGTCGCCAGAGCCGGCCATGATGAACTTCGCGTCGGGTACGTGCTCGAGCACCCTGGCGGCCGCCTGAACGAAGTACTCTGGGCCCTTTTGAAAGGTGACGCGCCCGAGGAAGAGAACGACCGGGCCAGTCGATTGGCGTTGCTCCGTGTATGCCTGGACCGTCTCGCGGGTGTACACACCGTTGTGGACCACTGAGATCTTGTCGAGCGCCGTTCCATGCAAACGATTGATCAGCCCGCGCGTGTAGTAGCTCACGGCGATCACCCGCGCGGCGCGTTCGAGTCCCAGGTGTTCGACATCGACGATGTCCCGATCCGCGCCTTCCGCTGCGCGGTCGTACTCGAGGCTGTGGACGTGTGTGATCAACGGTGCGTTGATTCTCGCGGCGATCGCCATTCCGGCAGGGAACGTCATCCAATCGTGAGCGTGGACCAAGTCATACTGTCGTCCGTTGACTCTTCGGGTCGCGGCCGCCGCGTAGCGAGCGACCTCGGAGAACAGATCTTGCCCGTAGTGCGGACCGGTAGCGGGCTCCATGCTCGACGCGGGGAGATCGTCTCCAGGAAGGTGCACGTGATCTTGTGGGGAGATCTCGTGAGGTGGACTCGGCAGCTCCTGCGCGAGCTTCGCCATAGTGGTTTCGTCGAAGCCGCCAGTCGTGATCAGCTCCCGATAGGTGGATCGATCGAGGTAGGGCTTCAGCATCGCCGGCACTTGGATCGTGCGAATCCGTCCGGTTGACGCTTGTGTGGTCGTTTCGGTGGTGGCGGTCTGGATCGGATCCGTGGAAAGCGACGGATCAGGGGCGATCGCTTGAACCGGGGGAGCCTGCCGTGCGGCCAACGGTGTGACGACTTGTTCCGTCATTCCCACACCCCGAGGCGCTGAGAAGCTGCATGTGCGGCGCGTCCTCCTCGCCGTACAACGTCGGAACCAAGAAGTCGATCGCGACGCCATGACGCGCAAGCGCCGTCGTCAGACCTTCGCACGCCGTCCCGAGCCCGCCACTGATGTGAGGCGGATACTCCCAACCCAACATCAATACCCTCATGGGACCACCATCTTGGCGACCCTCAGGACCTCAGCGACGCTCCAGGCCTGAGCGGGGGCGCCTCCTGGTCGGTGCGGGGGGTCGCCGTCGAACACCTCGCCGATCTGGCCGATGCAGCCCTCGGTGCGGAAGTGGGCGCAGAGACTCGCAAGGACCGGCAAGAGCTCGGCGTTCATCGACGTCGGACCTTCGATGGCGCTGACCGCATCGGCATAGAGGCCGAGCAGCCACGGCCAGACCGTTCCCTGGTGGTAAGCGAGGTCTCGGTCGGTCTGTCCGCCTCGGTAAGCCGGTCGATACGCGGGGTCGTCGGGCGATAGCGTGCGAAGCCCGACGGGGGTGAGTAGCTTGCTGCGCACGGCTTGCAAGGCCTGCCGTTTTCGGTGCTTGTCGAGCGGAACTCCGGGAAGCACGAGTGCCCAAAGCTGATTGGGTCGCAGTCGTCGGTCGGGGGCTTGCCCGTCGTGCGTGTCGGTCAAGAAGCCCTGATCTTGAAGCCAGAACTTATCTTCGAAGTGATCCGCGAGTCTCTTCGCGGTTTCGTTGAGGGTCTTGGCGAGCTCGGGGCGCAGCTTCTTGGCCCAGCGGGCTGCGGTGATCAGGCCGGACAGCCAAAGCGCGTTGAGGTCGACGGCATAGCCCCATCGTGGAGTCACCGGGCGTCCATCGACCATGGCGTCCATCCAAGTGAGTGCCCAAGGGCCGTCGTCGACGAAAAGGAACCCCTGGCGATCCACGTGCACGCGAGCGTCCGCACCACCCGATGATGCGCTCGAGCAGATCGAGGCATGCTTCCTGGAGAGCTCCGAGTCGCCGGCTGCGGGTTCGTTTTGAAGTAAGCGCGGTCGCCCAGATGAACAGGAGAGATGCGTCGATCGCGTTTGCATTGGCAGGCACGTCGCCGCTCTTCGGGATGTTCGGAACCAACCCATTCTCCAGGCGCTCAGCCAACGACTCGAGGATCGTCAATGCGTCGTCGACCTTGTCTCGGGCGAGGCACAACCCTGGAAGCGAAATGAGAGCATCCCGAGACCACTCGCCAAACCACGGATACCCAGCGATCACACCCGTCCGACCCCCGTGGAGCTTCACCAAGTAGGCGTCGGCGGCATCATCGAGCTCCTGCAGGAACGAACGTCCCGCGCGTGGAGACGAAGTCAGCACCTGCGGATCAGGGCCTGGCGCGGGCGTGGTACCAAGCCGCACGCTCAACGAAGCGTCGCAGTCCAGCGCGACGCGAAACTCTCCGGGCGTGAAGAAGTCCTCGGCGTCGTCATAACCGCGGGCGTTTTCCCACGTGTAATGAACGCCCTCGTACCAGTGGCCGTCGGTCCGAAACGTGCCCTCGACGCCGTGAAGGCTTGCGACGAGCGGAGGAACGTCTTTGTATGGGTGCATCGTCGCCTGCAGGAATCTCGCATCATCGACGTCGACTTCTCCGTTCAAAAACGGATTCGCGAAGGTGAGCTTATGAATCGGACGGTATCGGATCAGAGGTCGCAACCTGAGCTTGATGGGTTCGGTGAGGCCTTCGATCGAGTACCGAAGCCATACTGCGTCGGCGCCATCTTCCAGCCAGAGCTCGCGGATGATGGTGAGACCGGCAAAACGGTAGGTCCACCTCGGCTGCGGATCGAACTCCGCCAAGTATTGAACCCCATTGGGCTCCACTGCGTTTCCCCAGTCGTAGCTGTGAAGGGCGAAGGTTTCGCCACCCACTTCGAACCATTCCTCGAGCTCTGCGACGAGGTTCAGCGGCTCGCCGATGCCGGGCTCACGCACCGTGAGAAGGCTGTGGTACTTGCGGCGTGGGCATCGATCGATCGTTCCCATCGCGAAGGAGCCGCCCGCGTTCGTGCACAGCCACTCCGCATCGGGCCCTGCCTGCAAAACCTGCGTTTCCTCCGCGGCGTCGTTGCTCGATGCTCGCGCAAGGAGGCGGAGCCCTGCGGGGCTGTCGGAGCGACTTGGAAACCAATTCGGGAAAATCACGCTAACACCCCTCGGCCCAAATGTTAGGTGGGACCAGGACAGCTCATCTAAGCAGGAGGTATGCCAAAGCCTGACGCGAAGACTGGCGCCATTCCGTCACAACTTGCCAACAATATCACCGTCGACGCGCAGCGCATGCGGCTCGTGACGTTTCCCACGCAACTTATGCATGCCGCGTCGGATCAAGCGCGGGCTTTGTGCCAGGCCCGTTCCAGGTTCTCTTGGTCGTCGGCGTGGGCGATCGAGATCAGGAGCTCTGCGCGCTCGTTGAGAGTTTTCCCATAGAGGTCGACAGCGCCATTTTCTGTCACGACAAACTGCACGTGGGCGCGCGTCGTCACCACCCCTGCTCCCGGGCGGAGGGTTGGCACGATGCGAGGAATACCCTTTAGGGTGCGGCTCGTCAGCGCAATGATTGGCTTTCCGCCCTTTGATGTCATCGCGCCACGAATGAAGTCCATCTGGCCGCCCACCCCGGAAATCACGCGATGCCCGATCGAGTCGGCACACACCTGCCCCGTTAAATCGATTTCAACGGCCGAGTTGATCGCCGTCACCTTTGGATTGCGGTTGATGACGTTCACGCGATTTACGTAGCCGATGTCGTATTGCGTCACTGTCGGATTGTCGTCGATGTAGTCGTAGACCCGGCGTGTGCCGACCACGAAACTGGAGACCGTGCGTCCCGGATGTACTATTTTACAACTGTTGTCGACGGCTCCGCACTCGAGCAATGGGAGAAGGCCATCGGACCACATTTCCGTGTGTACACCCAGCCGGCGGTGTCCCTTGAGCGCGGCCAATACCGCATCGGGAACCCCGCCAATCCCCATTTGGAGGGTGGCTCCGTCTTCCACCAGCTCGGCGACATGGTGGCCGATCGCCTCCTCCTCTTCGGTTGGCGCCCGCGCCGGGACCTCCGGCAGTGGCTCATCGTGCTCGACCAGCCAGTCCAGCTCGTCGATGTGAACGAAACCATCCCCGTGGACCCGGGGCATGTACCGATTGACCTGGGCGATGACGATTTTCGCGGAGTCGACCGCGGCTCTGGCCACGTCGACGGAGACCCCTAGGCTGCAATAGCCCCGTTTGTCCGGCCGCGATACCTGGACCAGCGCGACGTCGAGCGCCCGCCTCCCGGACCGAAACAGCTGCGGAATCTCGGAAAGGAACAAGGGAAGGTAGTCGACTCGGTCGCCATCGAGCTGGTGCCGGATGTTCTGGCCGACGAAAAGGTTGGCCACCCGAAACGACTCGGAGAACTCCGGACTCGCGTACCGGGCTGGCCCCGAAGTGTGCAGATGGATCAGCTCGACGTTTCGGACGCGATGAGCCTGCTCGACCAGCGCGTCGACCAAGGCGTTTGGCGTCGCCGCTCCGCCGTGAACGAACACCCGCTGATTGGAGCTCACGTGATTGACGGCCTGGCTGGCGGTGCAGAATCTCGACATATCGGGCTGATTACTCCGGGCTCTTTCCCGGGTCGGGTTCGTAGGGTTCTTTCGTGCGTTCCAAATCGACTTCGAGGAGAGGGTAGGTTTCTGGAAGCCGCTCAATGTTGCCTTCGGGCGGTTCGACCTTGGTCTTGGGCTCGTACACCTCTTCCTGCCGAATCTCGGTCGCCTGGCCGACCCGGACTCGTCCGGTGCCACATGCGACTAGCGTGCCGAGTGCCGTGACCGCTAGCAGGACTTCTGCCAACCGTCTCACCGCGCAGGCTTCCGGCGTTCTTCATCCGTCAACGCGGGCATGACGTCGACCAAGGTATGGCACTGGCTACATGCCGCTAGGAGTTGCCCAAAGATCTCGGCCTGGCCTCGAGTCGTAGGCCTGGCCTCACGAGGTTCTCCCGGCGCCGGTACGTAGTCGTCCTCCGCGGTGCTCCCCTCGACCGCGGCAGCGAACGCGAGATCATGAACCTCGTAGGCTAGCCGAGTTGCTCCCGGGGGAGTTTCGGCATCTGGTTTTTGCGAACCATGAAGCGGGGCCTCGGCCAAGGTTCGCGCGGCCTTCTGGAAAGTCTCGGGAGAATCGCTCAGCAGCGCCTCCCACATTCGCTCAACCGCCCAGTAGTGACGCCTCATGTGCATCGTGAGGTCCTCTCCGCCCGGAACGGGGTCGAGCTTGATTGGGGGTCCGCGGTCGAGGGCGTGATGGCATTGCCCGCAAGCGTAGGACAGTCGTGCAAACGCCATGCAAGCCTCCTCGAGGTCGCCACCTTCGCGCACCTGTTCGGCGAGCTCTTTCGTGATGCGTGCATACTCTTTACCTTGTTCAGGGAACGGCACGTGCTCCATGAAAAACGCGAGCTTCCGCATCGACTGCCGGGCCACGGGGAGGTCGCCTCGAATCAGGGCGTTCCTCGCGGCGATCGAGAGTCCCGCGTGGTCGGCCATCACCTGGTCGAAGTTCGCAGGGAGTTTCGCTGCAGAGAGGTCCTCGATCCCGGCGTCATTCTTCGGTCCACATTCGCAACCGCCGAGCGCCGCAAGCCAGAGACCCAGTAACACGATCCGCCCGAGCATGATTCTCGCCTATGATGCCCTTTGGAGGCGTTTGTTCAAGATGGGCCCCTCACCTGTCATCGTGGGTCAAGAGCAGGGGAATCTCGCTGTCGTGGAGCAGCCGCCTTGCGACGCTCCCGATGAGGAGGCGCTCTATGCCGCTCTTTCCAGTCGTGCCCGCGCAGATCAATGTTGCCCCAACCTCGTCGGCTACTTTGAGAATCCCCGCAGCAGGATCTCCGGTGACCAAGTGCGTTTGGATGGCTTGCGCGTCGATGGAAAACAGCTCCTTGGCATCGTCCTTGAGCATCCCTTCGAGTCCGAGGTGCAGGGCCTCACGCCGCTTCTCGGCGGCCTCACCGACGACGGCCCCCCGATCTGTGTACTCGCCCCAGACGTCGAGGTAGCTGTGAACGAGGTGGAGGGACCCGTGGGAGACGCCATGGATTGCGCGTGCAACCTCAGCGGCGTGTTTGGCCGGTGCTGAAAAATCGTAGGCGATGACGATCGAGCTCGGGATGCGACCGCCCTTGGGCGGAATGATGATAATCGGGGTGTGTACGGTCTTGATCACCCGCTCGGTGATGCTTCCGTACATGAGCTTCGAAACGCCGGTCCGACCATGCGTGCCTACGACGACCAAGTCGACGTCGTGCTCTTTGGCGTAGTCGCGAATGACCTCGTGGACCGTCCCCTCACGGATCACCGTGAAGTGCTCCACGCCTGCTGCCGTGATCGTTTGGGCTTGCCGGTCGAGTGCCTCTTGCGCGTCGTTGAGGATGCGGGTGACGGCCTCCGGACCTGGGCTGTAAGAGAGATCCATCAGCAGATACGTGGGAACGACCGGCGTGTGCAACAGGTGAAGCTTCGCCGAGCATTGCTTGGCGAGCGCGATCGCATAGTTGACCGCGAGCTCGGCGTTCTCGGAGAAGTCGGTGGGGACGAGGATTTGGTTGATCTGCATCTCGAGCCTTACGTTAGATCATGGTGGGGGACCCTTCAGCCCCCGAAAGTGTCCGTTGGCATGAGGCTATCGCGAAGAAGCTCTTCATTCACATAGTCCTTCTCTTCTTGCTCGATGTCTTTGCGCAGAATGTCCGCAAGATGGGCGACTCCCTTTTGGATCTCCGCTGGAGCTTTCGCGTCGAGGATCGCATGGACCAGTCGGTCGAGGTGCTCTCGTTGCTCGGCGTGCTCGGCCTGGAGGTGGCGTGCCCGCTCAGGTCCAAAGCCGTCCGCCTCGCTGATTGCTGGCATCATGTGGGCTTCTTCGAAAGTCATGTGAAGCTCGAGGATACCTCGAAGGGCATACGCTGCGCGTTTGAGGCGGTCTGCCTCTTCTTGGCCCTCCCGTAGTTGTCGTGCGCCGACTTCCAGCTCCGAAAGGATCTGTTCGATCTCGCGGTGCTGGGTCAGAACCTTCTGACGAACTTCGGAGGGCATCAAAGGCTCGTCGCTCATGTCATCTTCCCTCGACCAGTCGAAGTTGTGCAAGGACTGCGCCAGAAGTCTTTAGCAGGATTTGCCGTAGTCCGGCACGAAACTTCTGCGTGGCTTCGGAATCTTTCGCAGAACGTGCGTGTTTTTGGATAAGCTTCCGGGTCGAATCCGCCGCCTCGTGGTGGCACGGTGCTTGATACACGGAGAGTGAGCTCATGGACAAACCCAAGACGATTCTAGTCGGCACGGACTTCTCCGACGTTTCGGACGAGGCCCTTCGAACCGCTGCGCTCTACGCAAAAACGTTTGGCTCGCGTGTGTTGGTCGCCCACGTGTTCGATCCGACCCCGAACGTGCCGCCGGTCGTTTGGTCGCGACCAGACCTCCTCGAGCGCAGCATTCGAGTCGAGATCGAGGAGGCGATTCGAGAGACGCTCAGCGGGAGGACCGCGTCGCTTCTCAAGGATGTTCCCGAGGTCGAGCTCAGTGTGTGTCAACACCCCTCGGCTGGCCGTGCCCTTTGCGAGATCGCGGAAGATGAGGGCGTCGATCTTCTGATCTTGGGGTCTCACGGTAGAAGTGGATTGTCCCGAGCTTTTCTTGGGAGCGTCGCGGAGAAAGTGGTGCGTCACGCTCCGTGCCCCGTGCTGGTCGTGCGTGAACGGCGAAAAGACGAGGAAAGTGGAGAATAGCTCATGTCACTCATTCCGCGATTGGTTGTGGCTTACGATTTCTCAGAGCCTGCGCGGCGCGCTTTCGAGCTCGGCGTGTTCATGGGTCGACAGCTCGAGGCGGAGATCCACGTGGTGACTGTGCTCGACTCGAGCGATGAGAAACATACATCGGAGGCTACGCGAGAGCTGGACGATCTCCGCAAGCTTCTCGAACTGCAGACCTGCGGCACCGTAAAAGGCGACGACCTTCGTATGCAGTGCCACGCGGTGGCTGGCGATCCGGCCAAGGCGATCGTGGCCATGGCTCGCGAGATCGACGCGCCACTGATCGTGTGCGGCACGACTGGCAAAGGAGCCGTCGCACGAACCCTGCTAGGGAGCGTGTCTCACGAGCTCGTCCACCGGAGTGGCGCCATCGTCATGTCGGTGCCTTAGGCTATGGTCCGGGCCCAACGAGGGCCCATTTATACCCGAATACGCAGTGCTTGCGCGACGCGCTTCGGCGAACGCACAAAATGCAGGGATTGGTGTAGAACCAACGCAAGATGAGGATCCTCATGGCTGGTACGCTCCTTGCTCAGTACGAGAGCGCAACATGATTCCTCGAGAGCACGGCGCATACGCCGAATTGCTGTTTCCGATGGCAGCGGTGTTTTTGGGAGGCGCACCGACTACCTCCGCATGGTTGTTGGCGTTCGCTGCGATCGCTTGCTTCTTGGCGAACGAACCCATTCTCGTTCTATTCGGCCAGCGCGGTACGCGCGCGCAACGTGAACAGGGTGGTGAAGCACGACGCGCGTTGCTGATCTTCATGCTGATCGCGATCGCAGCAGGCATTCCGGGGTTGTGGCTGGCCCCGCAACTGGCTCAATACGCCGTCGGCCTACCCTTGCTGCTTGGGGTCGCCGTCATGCTGATGGCCGTTCAAGGGCTCGAGCGCACCGTGATTGGCGAGACGCTCGCTGCCGCGACCCTATCGTCCACCGCGGTGCCTCTCGGCCTTGCTTCAGGGTTGAGCGTACTCGCTTCGTCGGCCGTCGCGATGATTTGGCTCGTTGCGTCACTCCTTGCGACGTCCGTCGTACGGCTTACCGTTGCGCGCACACGTGCCAAGACCGACGAGGAGCTACGCAGCGTTCGCGCAAAGCGTGCGATGCTGATCATCGTCGGCCTCGCCGCGATCGGGGTCGGCGTCGCGGCACCTCTCGCCCCACGCGGTCCGCTGTGGATCCTGACAGCGGCTCTGCCGGTCGCCGTCGTCGTCGTGGCTGTTGCAATGGCTCGCCCTACCGCGCGTAGTCTTCGATCGATCGGTTGGGGGCTCGTTCTCGCCAATGCTTGCTCCCTGGTGGCTGTCGTGTCCGCCTTGAAGCTCGTTCAGGATTTCCAGGCAGTGAAATCGACCCTGCCATTCCCCATGTTCTAGGTTGCCTTGTTGCAGAGAGGAGAATTTCGTGCTTGCAAAAGACATCATGACAGAGAACCCCGTGACCGCGACCGAGCGGATGTCGGTCGCTGAAGCGCTTGGGCTACTGTACGAGCTCGATGTGCGGCATCTGCCCATCGTTCGCGGTCGCGAGCTGGTCGGGATCATCAGCGACCGCGATCTCCGAGGTTTCAGCGGTACCGATGATGAGGATCAGATCGACGCCATCGAGAACGCGCGCAGCGTATCGGTAGGCAGCTTCATGAATACGAGCCCCGTCAAGGCCGACCCGGAGACCTCCGTCCGTGAGCTGGCGGAGCTCATGTTGTTGCATCGCGTGGGCGCCATTCCCGTGGCGGACGGCGACACCGGCGACTTGCTGGGCATCGTCAGCTACGTCGATCTCTTGCGGGTGCTCCAGGAGACATTGGAACCCGAGTGAAAAGAAGGCTATAGGCCCTCTCAAAGGAGAGCCTATGCGTCAAGAAGGGATCTACATCGTTGCGATGGTCGCGTGCCTCGTGGCCGTTGGTTGCACATCGAAAGACGCGGCCCCCGCCGAACCCAAAGAGGAGCCCGCGAAAGCCGAGTTGACCCCCGAACCGGAAGCGGCCCCCTCCGAGCCAGTCGCCGCAAAGGACCCTGCGGTCGAAGCGCAAGAGATCTTTCAAGCGCGTTGCGTGACCTGTCACGGTGCCACTGGCAAAGGCGATGGGCCGGGTTCCGCGGCCCTCAACCCGAAGCCCCGCGACTACACCTTGGCCGACTGGCAGAAGTCGGTGACCGACGAGCATCTCGCGAAAATCATCCTCGAGGGCGGGGCTGCCGTCGGTCTCAGCCCGCTGATGCCGCCGAATCCCGATCTTGCCGACAAGCCTCAAGTGGTGGACGCGCTCGTCGCCGTGATTCGGAGTTTCGGAGGCGCGCCATGACCCTTGAAGGAACGATGCTCTCGAAGATCGAGCACTGGGCGAACACCAAAGGCAGCGCGAATGCGCTCCACGAGCTCAACGCCGACGACACATGGGACACCACGACCTGGGCAGAGGTTTGGATAGACGTTCGGCGGGTCGGTAAGGGGCTGATGTCTCTGGGGCTAGAGCCGGGGCAGTGCGTGGCCATCGTCGGTAAGAACCGATCGGACTGGATGATTTGTCAGCACGGCATCAACGCCGCGCAAGGAATTCCAGCCCCGCTCTATACGACGCTCCTGACGGATCAAATCGCATACATCATCGACAACGCGCAGGCCAAGATCGTCATCTGCGACGAGCAAGAGCAACTCGACAAGTACCTCACAATCGCGAACGGCGAGAGCACCATCGAGCACATCATCACGATGGATGACCTCGGCTCCGACGATCCGCGTGTCCGTACGCTCGCCGAGTTGATGAAGCGCGGGGACGACGTCGACGATTCCACGCTCGATACACGGCTTGATGCCGTCGATAAAGACGACGTCGCGCTTCTCATCTATACGTCTGGAACCACGGGGCTGCCCAAGGGCGCCATGCTGACCCATCGCGGGATCGAGCTCATCGGCGATGCGCTGCCTGTGGTGTTTCCGACCCTTGTCGACGCTGAGACGCGCATCGTGAGCTATCTTCCTTTGTGTCACGCGGCAGAGCAGGGGATCGTCAACTTCGCTGGCTTCAGCATAGGTGGCGAAGCCTATTTCTGCCGCGACCTCACGCAGATCAAAGACTACTTGGTCAAGGTGCACCCCACGGTATTCCTCGCCGTTCCTCGCGTGTGGGAGAAGTTCGAAGCCGCGCTTCGTGGAAAGCTTGCGGAGGCCACCGGACTCAAGGCGAAGCTTGCCACCTGGGCCAGGGAAACCGAGCTCGCGGCCTTCAAACAGGAGTCCGCCACCGGGCGCCCGGTTTCGAGCCTCTCGCGCAAACTCGCCAACAAGCTCGTGATCTCCAAGATCAAGGAAGCGCTTGGATTGGACGCCCTTGACGTCGCCGTGAGTGGCGCCGCGCCGATCTCGACGTCGACTCTCGAGTTTTTCGCCTCGATCGGCATCCTGATTCACGAGGGTTACGGCATGACGGAGACGACCGCGATTGCTTCGATGCAGCCGTATGGAAAGCCGAAGTTTGGCACGATAGGAAAGCCGCTCCCCGGCGTCGAGGTGAAGATCGCCGACGACGGCGAGATCTTGCTGCGGGGCGACAACATGGTGAAGGGCTACT
>PVMK01181278.1_pt1 | contig 93583 bp, 80 predicted proteins | sample 1853481 | NCBI WGS metagenome assembly PVMK01 (sample SAMN08533507, study PRJNA380276) | Marine sediment metagenome, whole genome shotgun sequencing project.
CGGCCGAAAAGCCGGATAAGGAAACCGAAAAACGTCTCGAGAATCTTGAAACCTGGTTGTCCGACAACTTGAGGCAAATCAAGCTGCCGGAATTACTTATCGAGGTAGATAATGAGCTCCATTTCACCCAGCCTTTTTTGCCATCGGTTTACCAATCGGAACGGGAAACGGAGTCTGTTTGTCACATTCTGGCGACCATCATGGCCTATGGCTGCAATATTGGTCCTTTTACAATGGCCCGCCTTACAGATAGAATCACTTACAATCAAATCAAGCGTATCTCTGATTGGCAATTGTCTGAGGAGGCCCAGCGCCAAGCGTTGGCGCAACTGGTTAATGCCATCAGTTCGTTGGATGTCACCCGACATTGGGGAGAGGGTAAAACATCGAGCAGTGATGGCCATAGGTTTCGGTATAAACAAAAGGTGCTGCAACAGACCTGGAGTCCTCGCTTTCAGGATTATGCTCTCGAATTCTACTCTTTCGTGGCTGACAATTACGCCCCCTTCTACAGCATCCCCATCGAATGTACCGATCGCGACGCCGCCTATGTCCTGGATGGGCTTCTCTATAACGAAAGTGATCTAGCCATCGAAGAGGACTTCACCGACACCCATGGGTATACCGAGATTAATTTTGCTGCCTTCGCCATGTTGGGCCGTCGCTTTTCGCCCCGTATTCGTGCCATTCAAAAGCAGCGTATCTAGCGCATTGACCAAAATAAGGATTATGGTGCTTTGACTACGTTGGTTAAACCTAGGGATAGGATCATTCACCTTGATTGGATTACCGACCAGTGGGATAGAATGGGACATTTCTACGCCTCGTTGGAGAGTGGTCACACCACAGCTTCGACCGGTCTAAAGCGATTGGTTGGCTACACGGGCAAGATCCATTTCTATCGCGCCAATCGAGAGTTAGGACGTATCTTCAAAACAGAACACATCTTACGGGTTATGTCTGATCCTTTAGCGCGGAGACAAATACGTCGTGGGCTACTAAAAAGCGAAGAGATGCACGCCTTGGCTCGGCAGGTTGCTTATGGCAAACAGGGCAAAATAACAGCCCGTGATATTCAAGCCCAACTCAATACAAGTAATTGTCTGACTATCATCATAGCCTGCATCATTTATTGGCAAGCCAAGGAAATCAGTAGGGTGATCCAGAAATGTGACCCACACGCCACCAACATCGACCTCGCCTTGTTGGAGCATATCAGTCCGATCGGGTGGGAGAATATCATTCTATACGGGGAGTATGTACTAAATCGCAGTCTGGTGCGCAGTTGAAAAGCCAGCCAGGTCAGTCGCTATTGCACATTTCTGCGCAAATGTGCATAGTGCCCTGACCCGGTCAGCCTGAACTAGTAGCCTTCATTCCATCGCCGAAGAGGCTGTCTGACAAGTTCAGATATTATGAACAACACCTTACAGACCCCATGCCTGAGACAAGCTATCTTGGCCTTACGAGTCCTTAGCTCGGTCTTGCCCTAGAGGCACACTATGGCACAATCTATATCATGGAAACGTCTGTAAAAATTGAACTGAAGAATCGTTTGCCGCTGGTGGGGCTTATTCTACTACTACCGCTCGCCTTGCTGTTGCCGGGCCGTATCTGGAGTACCCTACTGGCTGGTTACGGCGGCTTGATGCTCATCGCCTACCTCTGGGTTCAGTTGCTGGCTCGGAACGTGCGGGGAAGTCGAAAGCTGCGTTTTGGTTGGGTCGCCGTGGGTGACCGTTTGAGCGAACAGTTTGAAATCATAAATAAGGGCGAATTGCCGGCTATTTGGGTTGAGCTGAGCGACGAAAGCAATGTGCCTGGATACCAATCTTCGGTGGTTCGTAGCGTCGGCGCCCGAAAAACTGACCGCTGGCGACATGCGGCCGTTTGCCGGCAGCGCGGTCGATACCGCTTGGGTCCATGGGCTTTACACAGTGGCGATCCCTTTGGCTTTTTTAGGGTCACTATCTCCTACGCCAGCAGCGATGAAATCGTGATCCACCCACCCATTCATGCCGAAGTTCCAATCGCCCTTCCGGCCGGCCAAAGTAGCGGCCGGGTCAGGACCAGGGATCGCCGCTGGCAGACGACCAGCAATGCAGCAACAGTCCGAAATTATCAGCCTCAAGATCCCTTAAGATGGATCCACTGGCCTTCAAGCGCCCGGCGAGACGAATTATTTGTTCGCCAGTTTGAGGCTGACGCGGCCGGTGAGGTCTGGTTAGTACTCGATCTTCAGCGAGAGGTACAGCTAGGTGAAGGTGCCGAAGGAACTGAGGAACATGCTGTGGTCTTAGCGGCTGCCTTAACTGCTCAAGGACAACAACAACAGCGGGCCATTGGCCTGGCAACATACGGTGAACAACCCCGACTGATCCCACCTGCAAGAGGTAAACACCAACAATGGAAGCTATTACAAGCATTAGCACTGGCAGATGCTGATGGAAACAATGATTTGGCGATCGTCTTGCAGGATTTAGGCGAGATCGCTCAGAGTGGCAGCGCGGTAGTTATTATTACACCGAGCGGGCGAGGTGACTGGTTGCCCGAATTACTCCATCTTTCTCAACGGGGTATCCAGAGTCATGTGGCCCTATTTGACCGGACCAGCTTTGACAGCAATTCGGCGGTTGGGGACAGCCTTTCCTTGCAGGATGCAATTCGCCGTTTGGGTTTGGAATGCACGCTGATTAGGCAAGGCGAGATCGGCCAGCCAGCTATAGAACAAGAGCGGCATGGTTATTGGGAATTCATGGTAACCGGTACAGGGCGAGTTGTCACAGTGCGCTCGCCGTTTCAAGCCCACTGACCCGCAATTAACTTTCTAAACCTTTTCTATCCAGATCTAAGTAGGCAATGTTTATAAACACAGGCTCAGGTCAGTAATTCCCTATAATGAAAGTTTCCTGGTCACCATAGATTTATGTATGAACAAATTCACCTAGGGATTCACGGTTTATCTTGCTTAACTTCTGAAGCGAGAATCGCTATAGGCAAGTATGGTTCTTGAAGCGCTTGTTTGGAGCTGGAAACGATTTCGCCCCGCTGGGGGTTGGCTACCACTGTTTTTATTGACGGCCACAACCATCGTTTTGCTGGCCCAGATCACTGCCATTAACTGGGTGCCCGAAGTTCAGATCGTCTGGATTGCCTTGTTCGCTCTTTTTCTCAGTTACCTGCTAGCCCAGCGTACCGCTAACCGGTACCTGGCCTGGGCGATTTTGCTGGCTTACGGTCTGGTCCTAACCACCCTATGGTTAGGCCGATTGTGGCCACCCCTATCAACAGTAAGGGCTGGATGGGCAGAAAGCAGCTATTATCTCCGGCAAAACTGGGAGCTGTATATAGAGCGGATGGGCAGTTGGCTAACGGCCATTGCTCGTGGCGATCAAAGCCAGGAAACGATTGTCTTTGCTTTTGGTTTGGGCTTGTTAGTCTGGTTAATGGTTGCTTTTGTTACCTGGAGCATATTTCGCAAAGGCCAGCCGTCGGCGGCCATCGGCCTCATGATTGTAGCTCTAGCTATCAATAGCTACTTTGGCAATACATCATTGATGCCTATTATCCTTTTCATTGGTCTATCGGTCTTATTGATGACCAGCATCACCCTTTCCAATCTAGAAGATCGCTGGGAGAGGATAAGCCTGGATTACTCAGCAGAGATCCGTCTCGACCTACTGATCTACAGTAGTTCGATTGCCCTGGTTATCATGACATTCGCCTTCTTACTACCGCCTATTAAGGTAGATGCCTTTTACCGAAGTTTACTTGACCGGCCGGCCGTTCACCGAATCGAGGAAGCTATGGAGCAGGCTTTCGCTGGCGTTCGCTCGCCAATATCAGGTCGTAAGGGTGTAGGTCTTGGCGCTGAATCGGGAGGTGGTCAGTTACCGCGCAGCTTTCTTATCGGTGGAGCACCGGAACTTTACGAAACGGTGGTTATGACCGCTACCGTTGAGGGAGAACTTCCCTCACCAGCCCATTGGCGTGGGTTGAGTTTTGATGTATATACCGGTTTGGGGTGGGCTCTTTCTGACGAACGACAAGAAACGGTCTCCAGTGGGGAAACAATTAGAATGATGGAAGAACAAGCGATTAATGAGCTGAGCCAGTCAGTTCATTGGCTTGAAGGTTCTTTATTGGTCCGCTACACCATCGGACAGGCCAGTCGTTTTGATCAGGATGTCACTACCTATTGGCGCGGAGCGGAAGATCTAAGCCGCATACAGGGTCTCGGCAACGATTATTCGGCCGAATCGTTTGTTTCAATGGCCTCGCCATCCCAATTGCGCGATGCCTTGCAAGAACAAGTGCCGGCAGAGATTGCAGCTCGCTACACCTCGCTGCCGGAAACAGTGCCCACACGGGTTCATGAGTTGGCCCGTCAAGTTGCAGGCGATCCCTTAGAAATCGAATCTTTCGACCAGGTAAAGGCGCTAGAAAGTTTTCTGCGCCAGTACCCTTATTCACTGGATATTGAGGCTCCGCCATCTGGGGTTGATCCGGTCGACCACTTTCTATTTGAATCACAAACCGGCTACTGTGATTATTACGCCTCGGCTATGGTGGTAATGGCCCGAAGCCTGGGTTTACCTGCTCGGCTGGCAACTGGTTATCTGGCCCAACCGGCTGATGTTGAAGGGAAACAAACGATTCGCCAGATAAACGCTCACTCCTGGGCAGAAGTTTATTTTACCGGATATGGCTGGGTGGAATTCGAGCCAACTGCTGCTTTTCCCACGGCCGAGGCGACTGTATTCGAAGCAGATGCCAGCCCAAGAGACGAGAATCTATCGGGCAGCGAAACTGCCGTGCCGCCAATTCCTGCTTCCCCAAATCAGAGATCGTTCATATGGTGGCTGCTGCCAGCACTCGTGGTTGTTTTGGGTATCCTCATGACTTGGTATCGGCTGGCCAATAATCCGCAACAGTCAGACGATGTTCTTTGGGCTTACGGTAAATTGCAACAATATGCCCGCAGGCTAGGCCAGCCTACCCCTCCCAGCCAAACACCACAAGAATTTCAGAAAGCACTGTTAGAACAAGTCGAGTTGAATGAACTATATTCAGAGATAAGACTAGTCACCAACTCATTCATCCGCAGGCAGTATTCGGGGCAGGAAGCTCAGTCAGAGCAGGCTGTCGAAAGCTGGAAGCGGATTCGCGGCCGGTTTTGGCTGCTGGCCTCCTGGCTAAAAGTTAGGCGGCTCTTTCTACGAAAGTGACGAATGGCTTAGTCGGGGTAGCCGTCTTTGGTGTCTGTCTTGGCAGGTCTGCTTCCAAACTAACGTCTAGACAGGGCTATTTATACACTGTTCACTCTCCAATTACCTGAGCAACCAAGCGACGGTTACGCGACCGGTTGTCGAAATCGACGTAGATGATCTGCTGCCAGGTACCTAAGGTGAGGCGCCCTTCCACAAAAGGCACCGTTAAAGAAGGACCAAGCAGGGCCGCCCGCACGTGGCTATGCCCATTTCCATCCCCCCAGCGTGCATTGTGGGCGTAATGACGGCTTGAGGCGACTATATCGTCAAAAAGGCGCTGCAAATCGCTGATACAACCCGGTTCGAACTCAATTGTTGTTAAGGCACTGGTGGCCGACGGACAAAAGATAGTCACCACACCACTTTGCTGGCCGGTTTCGGACACCACAGCTGCAACGTTCCTGGTAATATCATGGATATCCGCATCTCCTCTAGTCTGCAATTCGATTGTGCCTGTGTTCACTGTCATTGATAACTCCTATTGGAAAAAACTCTTGTCAATTGGAAGCCGGGAAATATTAGGCAAGATATGCGATTAGCCAGCCTCCGCAAAGTATTTTGTACGCCCGCTCTTTGCGGACCTTAGCAGTAACTTTATTTTGCTGGCCCTTATGGCGATTATTCCTCTATCGGCAACTCCATTATTAGAGCCAATCAAGTCGACTGAGAAAAGACTACAAAACAGGATACAATTGAAGTACTGTCTGTCAAGCATTTATAGCAACTAGGGTCAAGATAGTTTACTGACCTGAAACTGCCTCTGTTAACTATTTTTGACAACAACACTTACTCTAGCCTGACAGAAATAGTTTAGACCGTTACTTGCGGGTCAGTAATAAACCAATCTATCTCATGGTGGAAAAACCGCCAACGCGCAGACGGCGCCAACCATATGATAGCAGGCGTCACAAATCGACCGCAGGCGTGACAACTAGGCGAGACGCTCGCGGACACAGGAGTATTGATGGATCGTGATATTGTAGACATACCGGAAGTATTTCGGAAGGCGTTTGAAGAAGATGATGGCTGGGATCGTGGCGGCGATGGTGGTGATGATGATGGTGGCGGGCAAGGGAACGGCAGCGGCTCGAATCGCACCTGGTGGACAAGTCGCTGGGTCTGGATAGCTATCCTGGCTCTGACTCTCATTCTCAGCTTTAACTGGATCGTTACCACATACACAGAGTGGTTGTGGTTTAACACTCAGGGATTCCAGAGCGTATGGTTAACCCAATGGGGCATTCGCGTAGTCTCTTTTCTAATCTTCTTTCTTATCGCCGCAGCTATTTTACTAATTAATTGGCGTATCGCTTTCAATAGAGCCAAAAAACATCAGAGTATTTCAAGAATCCGCATACTAGACGTTCCAGGAGTAAGTCTCCTTGTAACAGGGACGGCCTTAGTTATAGCCTTAATATTTGCCGGAGCCGGTGCTGCAGAGTGGCATCGATTTCTTCTTTATTTCTACCGGCAGCCATTTAACGTGTCCGATCCTATCTTTGACCTGGACGTTGGCTTTTACATCTTTGAACTACCCTTATTTCGATTTCTTCAGGGCTGGCTTCTCCCTCTTTTCATTGTCTCCTTGATAGGCGTGCTCGTTCTATATCTGGCTGATAACTGGTCAGGACTCCGGCAAGGTCGATTGGAGATCGCCGTACCCGCTTCTATGCGTCGTCATGTGGCTATTCTGACCGTTATCGTTTTTATACTTTGGGCACTGGGTTACTGGATAAGTATTTATGGATTGCTTTACTCGCCGCGAGGAGTAACCTTTGGTGCCAGTTACATCGATTTAAATGCGGTGCTTCCGGCGCTTTATATCCAGTTGGTCCTGATGGCCTTGCTGGCCATAATTGCGGCCGTAAACATCTTCCGGACGGCGCTGAGGCCGCTACTAGTAGTCGGCGGCTTGTGGCTACTGGCAACCGTCGCCGTAGGTATCGCTTATCCGTCTCTTTTGCAACGCTATGTTGTGGAGCCAAATGAACTTACTCGAGAACGTCCCTATATTGATAACAATATCGAATTTACACGGCTGGCCTTTGGTCTAGCTCAAGTTGATGCACGCCCCTTTGGCAGTGTCACCGAAGTGACCAATCTGGACCTGATTCAGAACAGGGAAACACTGCAGAATGTGCGTTTATGGGACGACCGTCCTTTGCAACAAACTTACGCCCAACTGCAAGAGTTGCGCCCATATTACCAATTTAGCGCTATCGACATTGACCGTTATGAAATTGACGGCGAGATTCGCCAAGTCATGCTGGCAGGTCGCGAACTAAACAAGCAGAATCTTCCTGCACCAACCTGGATCAACGAAAAGCTAACATTTACCCATGGTTTTGGTCTGGTCATGAATCCGGTCGATCGGGTTACGCCGGAAGGACGGCCGGAATTCTTTATCCAGGATATGCCACCCCAAAGCAACGTCGACATAGAGATCGACCGTCCAGAAATCTATTATGGGGAAGTGATTAACGATGTGGTTTTCGTCGGCAGTGGCCAGGCAGAATTTGATTATCCGGTGGGCACCACAAATGCGGAAAGCAGTTACGAGGGTGAAGGCGGCGTAGAATTAAGCAGCATCTGGCGCCGGCTGGCCTTTGCTCTTCGCTTTGGGGAATGGAATCTACTGCTGAGCGACTCCATAACTCCCGATACCCGGGTATTGCTGCACCGGCAGATTCGCGATCGAGTCAGACATATTACACCATTTTTGACCTTTGATAACGACCCGTACATCGTCGTGGCTGACGGGCGACTGGTATGGATGCTTGACGGCTATACCTTGAGCAGCGACTACCCATATTCAACACCGGTTGAACAAGGATTCAATTACATTCGTAATGCGGTGAAAGTTACTATCGACGCTTACGATGGCACGGTCAAGTATTATCTGACCGACCCTGACGATCCGATTATTCTGGCTTATGCCGAAGCCTTTCCTGATCTGTTTCTGCCCTTAGACGAGATGCCGGCCGAATTACAGAAGCATATTCGTTACCCGATGGATCTATTTCGGGTACAAACGAAACAATTCCTAAAATACCATATGAAGGATACCCAAGTTTTCTATAATCAGGAAGATCTATGGGAAATTCCTTTAGAGATTTTCGATACGGCTCAGCAACCAATTGAACCGTATTACGTCATCATGTCGTTGCCGGACGAGGAGGGGACGGAGTTTCTACTCATTGAACCCTTTACACCGGCTGGCAAGGACAATATGATCGCCTGGTTGGCAGCTCGAAGTGATCCACCCCACTACGGCGAGCTCTTGGCCTACGAACTTCCCAAACAAGAGTTATCATTTGGACCTAGTCAAGTAGAAGCTCGAATCGACCAAGATCCTGAAATATCGGCCCAAATCTCTCTTTGGAATCAACGTGGCTCAAGGGTCATTCGCGGCAATTTGCTGGTCATTCCTATGGGTAGCAGCTTCTTGTATGTGGAACCTCTCTACTTGCTGGCCGATACCAGTGAACTGCCGGAGCTAAAGCGGGTGATCGTAGCTAGTGGCGATCGCCTGGCCATGCGAGAAACACTCGAAGAGGCCCTCCTAGCCCTGGTTCAAGCTGGCCCCAGTGCGGTCGAATCAATAGAGGCTCAGGTAGAGGAGCAAGCAGAGGAACAAGCATCTGAGGACGAGGAAATAGATCCAACGCCTACGCCAGAAACACCTGCTTTAGATGCCACGATCGAAGCTTTGACCCGATCGGCCAGCGAGCATTTTGAGGCGGCCGAGGCGGCCCAACGCGAGGGTGATTGGTCGGCCTATGGGCGGGAATTAGATGCCCTGCGCCAAGATTTAGAGCAGCTAATGGAACTCACTGTTGGAAACAACTAGTGTTTCGCCAAACTTCTTTTGACGAGTAACGTATTCGTGGCGAAACACTTAAAGAGAAGCAAATTGGTTATTGGAATACTCGTCAAACCCTGTTTGCTTCTCTACTAGGATCAAGAGGCTTCCAGGCTTTTTCGACTGATTTTTTAATTTCAGCGGCCGGAGACGCCTTGTTGCTTTGTCGATGCTGGCTAAATTGGCCGTCAATGACAATAAGCCTGCGTGGTTCGGGCTAGAATTTCCGCCAGCGTCACGACGGAGTCGAGATCGACCCACTCCTCGTGGGAATGCGCGCCACCACCGGTTGGGCCATAAACGACCGTTTCAGCCCCGGCTGCAGCTAACAAAGCCGAATCCATCCAAGGCGTATCGCCGATCATGGCTGGCGGCCGACCCATAATACTCGTGGCCGCTTGGTTGAGGTGCTGAACCAGGGGTTTTTCAGGCGCTACCTCGAATGGTTCCCGGACAAAGGTAGTCTTAAGCATCGCCTTGAATGTCGAGTCCTCATTGGCTAACTGATCGATAATACTCTGGATTTCAGCCAAGACCTGAGCTAAGTTTTCTCCGGGGATAGTACGACGCTCGATCTGTAATTGGCAGCTAGCAGCATAAGCGCTCAGTTCAGTGCCTCCACTAAGCATGGCCGCATGCAGCGAAGGTGGGCCAACCAGCCGGTGCCCTGGACCTGTCCGCAGGGCCTGTTCCAATAGATCCAGTTGGGCTAAAAAACGACCCATGCGCATATTAGCATCTAAACCTAATTCAAACCGGCTGCCATGAGCAGCCCGGCCAAGGGTCTCCACTTCAAGCCAAACAAAGCCCTTATGGGCCAGGCATATGTCTAATGAAGTCGGTTCGGTCACGATAGCGCCATCAACCTGGTATTGTTCAATCAAGTCGGCCGTGCCCAAGCTGGCGTACTCTTCGTCGGCTACGGCCGCTACGAGAAGCTCTCCGTTAAGGGGTGTGGCGTTATCGACCAGGGATTTGGCTGCGGCCATGCAGGCAGCTAGACTGCCCTTCATATCATAGGCGCCTCGACCGAAAAGCCTCCCTTCATGGATGGCGGCCGAAAAGGGATCGGCCATACCCTCCAGCCCCACGGTATCGTAATGGGCGTTGAGCATGAGAGATGGCCCATCAGCAGATCCGGATAACCGGCCTACTACCGTCGGCCGGCCAGGTTCGGGCTCGTGCACGGTTACCTCCAAGCCAATGCCGGCTAATGACTCGGCCGTGTAACGAGCAATTTCGACCTCCCCTGCCCCACCAGGCACGAGACTTGGATTAACCGAATTAATTCTCACCAAATCGGTCAATGTTTCGATCAGGTAATGGCGATCGATTGGGGACACGAACTTACCTCCTCAAGAGTCGAAATGCCGGATTTGAGTGTAATTACCAGAAATCGCGCCGAAGAAGCACACCTTTGAGCAGATTTTGGCGGTAAAAAACTCTGCAAAACCACTTATGTCAGTTTTCTGTCCCTACACTAGTCGGATACTAAAGATCGATTTTTTCGGCATAGTGACATGCCGAAAAATGCCCGGGGACAATCTCTCTGAGTGGCGGTGTTTCACGAATGCAACGATCATTATCATTATACGCGCAACGTGTATGGAAACGACACCCCTTCGGTGGATCAGCCGGGCTTGGGATATCATCTATCAAAATAATACGCTCGCGCTGCCTTTCTTCTCTGGGATTAGGGATGGGAATCGCAGAAAGCAAAGCCCCCGTGTATGGATGGAGCGGTTTAGCAAACAAAGCATCCCGCGGTGCAAGCTCGACAATTTTTCCCAAATACATCACGGCTACCCGATTAGATATGTGTCGGACCATGCTCAAGTCATGGGCTATGAAGAGGTATGTCAGGTTAAATTTTTGTTGAAGCTCTTTGAGCAAGTTTACAATACGTGATTGAATTGAGACATCCAAAGCTGAGATTGGCTCATCACAGACTATGAACTCCGGATTTGTTGCTAGTGCTCGGGCGATAGCAATCCGCTGGCGTTGGCCGCCGGAGAATTCATGAGGGTAACGATTATAATAGGCTGGGCTCATGCCCACCAAGTTCAGAAGCTCTTGAATGCGCTCTTGTCGTTCTCTAGAAGTACCGATTCGATGAACTTCAAGGGGTTCGGCAATGATATCGCCAACCTTCATCCTGGGATTAAGATATGAGTAGGGATCTTGAAAGATGATCTGCAACTTCTTACGCAGCGGGCGTAGAGCGCGATTAGGTAGTTGGGAGATAACTTGCCCCTGATAAACAACTTCACCTGCTGTCGGCCGTATAAGCTGGATGATCATCCGGCCCAGGGTCGTTTTACCGCTACCGCTTTCACCAACTAAACCTAGCGTTTCCCCTTGTCTGATAGCAAAAGTGACACCGTCAACGGCTTTTATCTCTCCAATCCGCCGCCTGATAACAGCGCCCTGGGTGATAGGGAAGTGTTTGTGGAGGTTCGTGACCTGAAGCAAAGCTTCTAGCTCATTCATCTTCATTTCAAAAGTTATTGTCTAAACTGAGATACCATGTCTTCACGAACCGTGTTGTTGCTGATATCTATCCAACAGGCAGCCATATGCTGAGGTGCCAATTCAAAAATCGGGGGCATCTGTTGATGACAAATCTCTTGCGCGTAAGGGCACCGCTTCAGAAACACGCACTCGGCCGGCATTTCAGTTAGGTTCGGGGGAAGTCCTTCAATACTATCGAGTTTCTCGGCTACTTCGGCATCCATCCGCGGGATTGATTTCAGCAATCCTTCGGCGTAGGGGTGGAGTGGTCGATCATAAAAATTATCTACGGGGGCATCCTCAACAAGAAAACCAGCATACATCACTAAGACACGGTCTACAAGACCGGCTATGACGCCTAAGTCGTGGGTTATCCAAATCAAGGACATACCAATTTGATCGTGAAGCGATTTCACTAATTCGGTTATCTGCGCTTGAATCGTTACATCCAATGCGGTTGTAGGTTCATCAGCGATAAGCAGCGCCGGATTGCAGGCGATAGCAATGGCGATCATGATGCGTTGCCGTTGCCCTCCCGAAAACTGGTGTGGATAGCTCTTTAACCGATCTCGGGCCTCGGGAATACCCACCATCCCCAACAGTTTGACCGCCAAATCATTCGTTTCCTGGCGACTCAAGTGCATGTGGGCCGATATCGACTCTGTAATCTGGGAACCAATTGTGAGTACGGGATTCAAAGAGGACATTGGATCCTGGAATATCATGGCAATTTGATTCCCTCTGAACTTCTTAATTTCAGACCGGGAGAGATCAAGCAGGCTCGTACCCTGGAAAAACTCACCGAACCATTTACCGTAGCCGTCCCCTGGTTTAGCAGTCCCATAACGGCAAGCATGGATACACTCTTACCACTGCCACTTTCACCGACAATGCCAACTATCTCGCCTTCTTTGATAGAGTAAGAGATCCCGTTTACAGCAAACACTGTATTATTATCGGTAACAAAGCGCACCGATAGGTCGCTGATTTTTAGTATGTCTGAGGACATCAATGATTTCCAGGAATCGTTCTGTTAGTGACGGGCAAGCTTACTCTAGGGTAACCGGTTCTAAATCAATATTATACAATTTCGTCATATGAATTAAGATCAAGCGGGACTTCAACAACCAGGCTCCTATTTGCCGCAAATGCTTCGCTTACGACCTTGTTTAGTTCAGTGGTCGTTTCCACTCTAACGCCGTCCATGCCACAGGCTTCTGCTACCTTGACTGTATCAATAGGCAAGAAATCAACGCCGTAGTTTGATAAACCTTTTCTTCGTTGGCTCAAGTGAATCAGCGAATACGATTTATCGGCCAGAACGATAACGATCATTGGGATTCCAACCCGGACGGCTGTCTCTAGCTCCTGAAAATTCATCGAGAATCCACCGTCGCCCAGTACGGCCAGGACCGGTGAATCGGGTCGAGCCAGCTTTGCGCCCATAGCGGCTGGCAAACCATAGCCCATCCCCGAAAGACCATTGGACATTAAGAACGTTTCCGGATTTCGGTTTGGCCAAAATTGACCGAACAAATACTTATGCGAGCCGACGTCCGTTGCAACGATGGTTTCGGGTGGCAGTATGTTTGCCAGGGTATTCACGATAGCTATAGGGTTATCTTTTAGCATCCCGTTGTCTTCGTCGCCCCGGTCAATATAGGCTCGCCTGCGACACTTGATATCCTCGAATGGATCACCCCACTCGCGCGGCGGTTTTGCTGCGATGAGGCGATCCAAAAGCGCCGCATAATCTGCGCTGATAAGATTATTCGATGGGATTACATTCATCACCAAAGGCGCATCCAGAACCCACACGGTATGGAGTTCGTTATGCCATCCCTTATCAACCTCTACCGGGTCAAAGCCGAAGCTAACGATCAGATCGCTGTTATACAAAGCCTCCACCATCAAGGCATCGATGGACATGCCACCAACGACGCCAATAAAATTGTCCTCTGTCTCGTCAACAATTCCCTTAACCTTAGGTGTCACCGCAACTGGCAGGTTCCATTCATGGAGCCATTTTCGTAAGGATTCCGCATAGGCCTGATCGATACCTATCCCAAGAAGAACCAACGGCCGCTCAGCCTTAGAAAGCTGTTTGGTTAGAGATTCTAACGCGGCATCGGGATCGCCTATTGGATTATTACCACCCATCGGACCGGTTTGCTCATCCATTGCTGGCTCAAAGCATTCGTGGACGGCATCTTCTGCCGAGATCGTTAAATATGCGGGGCCGGCAGGTTCTGCCAAACAAGCTTCCACGGCCTGGCGGACAGTGGATCGAGCTGTATAGGGCGTTACGGCACTAGCATACTTTGTAATTGGCCTATAACACTCTAATAAGGGGATTCGCTGGTGTGTACGTGCTGCCGGCCAGCTGGCGGGAATCTGAGCCGAGATGGCCAGCAGCGGCTCCCTATCCAGATAACTATTGGAGATGGCTAGCATAAAGTTGGACGCCCCGGGTCCCAGGGTGGCAATTGCCACTCCCGGTGCCCTTTTGAGTTTGCCATAAACAGCTGCCATGATTCCGGCATCCGCTTCATGGCGACACAGAATAAATTCTATGTCTTTCTTCCGCAGCGCATCTATCAGATACAAAACTTCGCCGCCTGGTAGACCAAAAGCTCTGTCCACACCTGAGTTACTAAGTTCGTCGGCTACGGCGTCGGCTATTGAAATCGTCACATTACTCCTCCGAATATTAACTTTTAAATCGTCCAATTTGCCTGACAGCTATTTGAGCCATCAGCTGCTAAAATAAGATGGCGTTCCTTTAACGATTGCCAATCTGACTGTAAATCACTTCACTTACCACCTTTAGCCCAGTGCGCAGAGGATCATAATCCGGTACCCCGAGTTCATATCGTAAAAAGTCTGTTAAGCCAAGGGTAGTCAGCGTCATCGCCCCAAGATATATCGCTTCAGCCCCATCTTCCTCTACAGCAGCTCTTGCGGCTTTCTTTAGAGACGTCTTGGCAAGCTCAAGATCGTTCAGCAACTCATTTAGGGGGATATCTATCGACCTGAACGACACGATCTCCGGCTTAACTTTTGTCTCTTTTATGAATGTTTGGGCAAATCTTTTATCCAACTGATGCATGACGATAATGGAGGTTGGTTTTCCAATCGTCGCTGCCAGGCGCAATGTCTCCTCACCTGGGCCAACTGTTGGTACGCGTGCCAGCGGACGAACCAATGCCAGCACGACGTCCAGGGCTTCCCCGAGGAGTAATGCATCACACTGATCAGGCTTTATCGTTGGAATATGTTTTTTCACGGCTTCGATGGCTTGTGGCACATCATCATCGCTATCCACAAATTTGGGGCCCTCAGGCGGACTACTGAATTCAATAATATAGTTGCCAGGGACGAGCGGCCGCATCAAGAGTTGGCGACGCTCTATCTCTTCGCTAGAAAAGCCAACGTCAGGTGTATAATATAGGATCTTTCCCATGGATAACTCTCTTAAATAACTACGTCTACTATTGCATATCTTTCATCATAATCGGCATGATAGGCGGCCGAACTTTAAGTGGCTTGATAGTGCTGGAATCTGTACCCGTCTTGTAAGCTAGGATATCCGTTACCGATCCAGTGCAATACCGACCCTGGCACGGGCCCATCCCTGCCCGGGTCCGCCGTTTTATTGCTGATAAATCAGCATATCCTTCATCAATAGCCTGTTCGATGAAATCACGCACCACGGCCTCGCACCGGCATATGACCGTTTCATCAGTTGAAAGGTTTAGCAAGCCTTCCCTAATCCTAAAATGACGCCATAACGCTTCACGAAAGCGAATCTCACTGCGCATCTTAGAACGCAACCGGCGGCGTTTTTCTTCGGCTTCTTGCCGGTTTATCAGGTTTAGATACAAACAGGCGGTGAGGCCGGCGACCCGTCCTTGTAGTTGAGCCAGGTCCTTTCCCCCAACACCAGTCACGTCACCGGCGACTAATACACCCGGCACACTTGTCTCCATGTTTTCAGTATGCTCAGGCACATAGGCCTGTAGATCATGATCGAATGTATGGTCACAACCCAAATGAAGAGTCAGGTTCGTTGAGGGAAGAAAACCATAGCTGATACATAAGGTATCGACGTCAATCTGTCTTTCACTCCCTGCCATAGGATACCCGGCGGAATCGACCCGGCCAAAAGTTACGCCTTCTAACAGATCGTTTCCAATTGCCTCAAAGACTGCGTAGCGTAAGTGGTATGGTATTTGATGCGCTCGCAACGTTTTGAGATAATTCCAAGCCTCCTTAACCCGCTTCCATTGTCCAAAAAAGGCTTGCAGTCCCTGCTGCCACCCGTCCCATGCTGCAGATGTATCAAGCACGCCCACCACATCCGCTCCGGCTTCAGCTAAGCTGGCCGCTAATGCCAGCAAAAGAGGACCGGTGCCGGCAACCATGACCCGGTGACCGGGTAATACCCCCTGATTTTTTAATACTAACTGTGCTCCCCCTACGCTCATGACACCAGGAGAGTCCAGCCTGGGAAGGGAATTGATCGATCATATACACCGGGTGCGACAATGATCGACTTGGCCACGATATCACCGGCGGTACTGGGTTTTTGGGTAGCCAAAACAAAACGTCGCGGAGCACCATTTTCTGAAGATGCTGACCCACCCATCGCCAAAGTTGATCCTGATTCATCAAATACCCCCCAGACGGTCGTGTCAGATAGGATAGGTACCTGATTCTGGTGCAGTTTGGTCAACAAATGCTCAAATTCCTCATCGTGGTTGTCGCCTTGTTGCCCAACTAGTCCACCTCGGTAGCCGGGACGCAAATCCTTATAGTAATTGCCACCGAGCCTATCTCGATAATCGATAAGTACCACTTTTGCACCATGTGCTGTGGCTTCGAGTGCTGCCATGATGCCTGCTGGTCCACCGCCAATGATGGCAATGTCGACATTTCCAATAGTCACGGTCGAGTCCTGATTCTCATTCCTGGTTCAACATATTTTTGACACGCTCGCACACCCTGAACCTTGTTAACGGTCACCAAGCATTGCACACATACCCCCATCCCGCAGTAGAGTCGACTTGGGGAAAAAGGAGGCCTATTTTCAAATAGAATAGGTCCCTTCGTCAGCATAAGTAACGTCGCGATGGTCTCTCCTTGATAGGCCTGTATCTTCAAACCATCTACATGGACTTCTACTGCCGTAGTCGGATCTGGAAGGGCAAGTCGTTGAGCCATAATTATAGAAATTCCTGTTCTGGATCGTATTTCCTATTTGCCCGAATGCCAGCAGAATCTAGTTTAATGAAGTAAAACGTGCTGCTGAGAGCTTCGATAAGAGTGGGTGCGCTTCTTCACCAGTAATCAAATCCGCCATCAACATCCCGGTAATTGGCGAGAGGGCGATACCGTCCCCTTCATGGCCCGCAGCCGTAAAAAGTCCGCTCACATCGACGCTTTTCTCGACAATTGGCAGTCCATCGGGTGTCGACGGCCGTAATCCCGAATAGGTTCGGATAACATTCAATTCGGCAGTCACCGGCAGCAACGTAATCATCTGCCGAACGAGTTCACGAATGCCAGGCAAGCTGCTTCGAGTATCGAAACCGACAAACTCACGCGTACTACCGATAAGCAAATTTCCACGACGTGTTTGATTGGCCGCAATACCAACTTGTAAAGTTGTCTTGGGAAAATCCTCGGCGATCCAATCGTTCACCGAAATCTCCGGTACTTTTTTAGATAAGAGGTATGATGCTGAGAGAAGTTCTCCTTTGAGCAATGGATCGGTGGCTTCAGTCACTAGGATTTCACCTTTGCGGGGCGCGATAGGAAGTGGGGTATCCGCCATTTTCGATATTGCTTTGGACCATACACCCGCGGCGTTAACCACAATGGGAGTGTCTATCTGGCCGTTCGTGGTCATGATTCTCTTGACCGCGCCTTTTTTCACCTCAATGTCCGTTACTTCAGTGTAGTATAGGAATTCTGACCCCAATTTCTTAGCAGCTTTCTGATATGCGCCAACGAGGAGAAGCGGGTTAATAGAGCAGTCAGAAGAGCAGAATACGCCACCTACGTTATGATCGGTGAGTCCAGGCTGCAGGTCACGTGCGGCTCGGGAATCCAGAATCTCTACCGGAACCCCCGCGCTCTCCAGCTTATTGGCCCGCTCGATCATCAGGATATTTTCCTCCTGCGTAAGGGCAACCATTAGGCTACCACAACACTCAAACTCAAAATCCATCTCGATTTCCTCAGTCAATTGGTGAAAGAGCACGAAACTTTCACGCGCGAGTTCGAGCTTAGTTCCTAATGTCTTGGTTTGTAGGGCGACTGTGCCACTGCTTGCGCTGGTGGTTCCAGAGCCGGGAGAACCCTTTTCCACCAAGATGGCGCGAATGTTTTTCCTCGACAAATAATAGGCAATACTTGTACCGGTAACGCCTCCTCCTATGATGACCACGTCAGCTGTTTTGGACATAGGTGCCCTGTTATGTTTCAGTTAGAGTCGATCTCAGTTATTTTTAGCCGATTTCTTCTTTTCGAGTTTTGACCTACGAGACTAATTCAGACTTGAATTCGCTTGAATCACGTTACTATATGGATAGGAGCCTTAATTCAGTAAAGTGACCTCAGGGCCAACTGCATCGACAAGCATTGTTACAAACTGTTCCATCGTTTGACCGGGCGCGAGCCAGGGTAATATCGCGAAATGTTGGACACCGCCGTCGATAATCTGCCGTACTTGCTCGCCACATTGTTTTGGATTGCCGGCCATTGCAAAATGTTGAATTACATCAGGCTCAATGACATGACGAGCCTTCAGCATACCAGGCGAATTAACACCATAGGTAACGCCCTGCAAGGCGTCTAATACATGTTGAGGAATATCCAAACCAATGTCATCGATTGAGTTTAAACTCGAGATCAACGCCCCTGTAACAATCGTACGCACTGCTTCCTGGGCGACAGCTTCATCATCGGCAATGGCAGTATGTAACCATAAGGTAACTTCAATATCTTGACGATTCCGACCCGACCTATTTAATCCCCGATCTACTTGATTGAGAGCATAGGCAAGACCCTGGGGGGAAGCCAGGCTCCCGATCATGACGCCATCGCCAATTTCACCCGCCAATGACAGCACCATTGGACCGCGTCCAGCGATGTAGATCGGTATATCGGATCTTGGTGGCTTAAAGTTAAGGCCGGCGTTATGAAACTGATGGACTTTTCCTTGGTAATCAACATCCTTTCCAGTCCATAATCGCCTCATCAATTCGACGGCTTCGCGAATCGCCAGGACTGGTTTCTTTCTTTTTATGCCGAGCGCGTCAAAACCAGCAATGCCGGCCCCGATGCCCACCATAACCCGTCCACCGGAAAGTTCATCTAGCGTCGCCATCAATTGGCCTGTGAGGGCAGGGTGCCGGATAAACGGATCGGTCACCGACGACCCAATCTTCATATGGTTCGTCTGCAGAATGGCTTGGGTCATGCAGACCGTCAGGTCACGCCAGAAACGTTCGTCAGGTACCCAGAGATTCGAGTAACCCAGATTTTCACAGTGCCTTATCAGCCTTGCATACTGATCGGGGGGAAACTCAGGCATTAAGGCAATACCAAGTGTCGCCACAATATAATCCTTTTGCTTTCCTCTAAAATAAAGCGTTGAAAGAGGTTAACGTATGAGATATCGCGTTCTGAATTGGTCAATAATTCATAGCCACCTTCAGTGACTAACAGCGTATCCTCAATGCGCCACGAGCCAATCGAAAAATCATACAGGCCGGGCTCTATGGTCAGCAACATACCGGGCTCCAGAACCGTATTATCACCAACTGCCACCGATGGCAGTTCGTGAATATCCAAGCCCAGCGAATGTCCTGTACGGTGGAGCATATAATCGGCAAAACCAAGCTCGTGTATCTTGATCTCACATGCCTCATCAACTTCTGCACAGGTGACACCAGGCTTGACGGCATGTACACCAGCCCAGAACACTTCCAACTCAGCTTTGTGAAATTCCTTCTGACGTTTTGTCGGTTCACCGATGTAAAGAACGCGGCTCATATCAGACCAGTAATGCTTGTAATCAGCACCGATATCAAAACAGACCATATCCCCCATCTCCAATTTGCGATCAGTAGGCGGGGCGTTGATCATGTCATAGCGGTCCGGCCCAGATGCGATCACAAGAAATGCGGGACCATCTGCATGCTCGATCATGTCACGGCCGAGGATTTTCATGAGTTCGCGTTCGGTAATGCCCACGCCACATGCATCTGCGGCATTTTTCCAAGCGATGTCAGTAGCTACACAGGCCTTACGAATATACTCGATTTCCCGATCTGACTTGATTATACGCGTCGGCCACATCACGTCAGCGGCATTAACCCACTCGACATTTGGCACTCTTGACTTGAGGTCTTCAAACTGATCCTGATTCATACCTAGGCGCTGACCATGGCCCAGTTCGATACCAACACGGCCGGCATCGAAGCCCTTTTCTTTCATAGCGTCAGCCACGAGTGTGTTGGCATCTGGTGCGATGGCATTTAGCCCAACGCCCCAGCCTCGAATATCTTCCAACCAGGCGGTTTTGTGACCGACGCCAATCTCTAGATTTGGAAGAATCAGGATAGGATCACCGCTCTGAGGGATAACAGCCATGAAGGGCCGGAATTTGCTTGAGTAGAGGATGGTCCGATAACCGGTTAAGTAAATCAGATTCGAAGCATCGCTGATAACAAGACCATCAAAACCTTCTTGGGCCATTAATCTCTGAGCCCGAGCCAAGCGCTCTCGATACTCGTCTTTTGTAAATTCAAGGAACTTCATATTGATAATCTCCTTTGACTATCGTCTGGACCGCAACAAAAACAGACGCAGGATGCTTCCGCAGATAGCTACGGAAACATCCTGCGCCCTTAATGACTTATTATCCTTGCTCTATCCAAGTTTCGCTTAGATCGATCTGCTCTAGCGGCGTTGGGAGGAAGTTATGAACCTTTGAATCACTTGCAAATAGGTTCAGTTTCCAGTAGATGGGTTGCATGATTGTATCCTCTAAGAGGATCAATTCCGTCATCTGCTGATAAAGCTCGTTACGCCTATCTTGATCCGAGGTTTGCTCAGCTTCAGCTAAAAGAGCGTCCAGATCCGGATTGAAATAGCCAGCAAAGTTGAAGGCGCTGTCTGACGCAAGATTCTGGCGAGACACTACCGCCGGATCTCCGGTGCTAACGCCCCAACCGATGATAAACATCTGTCCTTCGTGAGCGGCAAGGGAATCCAGATACGCACCCCATTCCATTGTCAACAGCTCCACTTCGACGCCTACTTCCGCCAGCTGGCCTTGAATAGCCTCTGCGATCTCGCGGTCACGTAAGTAGCGACCTTCCGGCGTCCGAAGTTCCAGGGTTAACCCATCAGGATAACCTGCTTCGGCCAGCAGTTCCATGGCCAGTTCGGGATCGTACTCGAGCCCTACAGCGGGTGATGCGGTAAACACCTCGGGTGGCAGCCAACCAGTGTTTGCGTTTCGAGCGAGCCCCTCAACAACCAAGTCGACTAGGGTTTCTGTATCAATCGCATGGGCGATTGCCTTGCGCAGTACAGGATCGTCTACTGGATCGTTTCCTACCTGAAACGCCAATCGAACGTCTCGTGTGCCGGGGCTCGTAATCAGCTGCAAGTCTGGGGAGGCCTCAATGCTTGCGGCCTCGTGCGGTGGAGGATTCTCAATCACATCCACATCCCCAGCCTGTAGAGCGGCGAACCGAGTCGCTTCTTCGGGAATTACAAAAAAGGTGACCTCATCAAGATAGAAGGGTTCATCACCCCAGTAGAGATCATTCCGTACCAGGTGTGTTGATTGCTGAGGGGCAAATTCCTCCAGCATATAAGGGCCTGTTCCAATAGGGTTCAATTGGAGATCTTCGTCCGAAGTCCCGGCCAAATGGTCCGAGCTTGTGATGGCAGCTACGGGAGTCGCCATATGCTGAAGGAATGGACCAAATGGGTTCGCAAGATTGATATCAACTGTAAAGTCATCGATAATATCAACCGATTCAATGAACCCAATGAACGCCTGACCACGTCGCATCTGTATACCGCGCTCAAAGCTGGCTTTTACATCTTCGGCGTTAAAGTCACTTCCATCACTGAATTGGACGCCTTCCCGAAGGTTAAACCGCCATGTTGTATCGTCAATCTGTTCCCAATCTGTTCCCAATGCAGGAACCACATTTAGCTCATTATCAAACTTGACAAGACCGTCGAAAATGAGCTTAGTGACTATCAGATCTGTTGTTGCTAAATAGTTTGGCGGATCGAAGGCGAGGGGTTCGGTACCCATGGCAATTCTAAGAGATCCACCGGCAGCGGGTTCCATTTCGCCAGCCGTTTCTTCCTCTTCTGGTTCTGCCTCGACTGGCACCTCGACCTCTACAATGCGAGTGACCTCAACTTCCTCGCTTACAATGCGGGTAACTTCAACTGAATCCCCTTCTTCTACAATCGTTTCAGTCACCACCCGAGTCACTTCGACAATCTCAGTTTCAGGCTGGCAGGCAACGATGACGAATGCTAGCAGGATCAAGACCGACACAATAGTAAACTTCTTCATGATAATTCTATTTTCCTCCTAAATTATGCAATCCATTAGCTCTAAACGACTCTCATCGCACTTTGGGCATCACCTCCTCGGAAATGACTTGGGCAAATTCCTCAATAGATTGCCCGGGAACCATCCATGGTTTTAGAGCAAAGTGGTTTATACCCGAAGCATGTAAGCTCTTAATGCGCTCGGCCACATAATCAGGTGATCCGGCTACTGAAAAACTATCAATCAGCTCGTCACTGAGCATTTCTGCAGTTCTCACCACATCGGCCGAACCATGAACATACCGAAGGTTGTCTAGTGCATCAATAATCGATTTGGATATGGGCACACCTAATCTGTCTAGAATCGGCCGGCTCGATATCAAAATACCGACGATTATCTCTCTGACAGCTTGGCGTGCCTTATCTTGGTCTTTAGAGACCGCGGTATGGAGCCAGATGGCTACATCCAGGTCCTCTCTCGTACGCTCAGAGAACTTTAAACCTTCGTCGATATGTTTAAATGCATATCTGAGGCTTTCTTCAGCGGCTAAGCTCCCAATAATAACTCCGTCGCCGATCTTCCCTGCGAGTTTTAAGATTAATGGCCCCCGTCCAGCAATGAAGCAAGGAATTCGTTTTCGGAGCGGTGTAAAATCCATCTTTGCTTCATTGAACGAAAAGAGTTCGCCTTGAAAGTTTACTGTCCCGGCTCCCCACAATTGGCGCATTAATTCAACCATCTCGTTTATAGCGCGCACTGGTCTCACGCGTTGGATACCCAAAGCCGAAAAACCGGCAATGCCGGCTCCAATGCCGATATTCATTCTGCCCGAGGACAACTCATCAATCGAAGCCGTCCATTGTGCGGTAAGCGCCGGATGGCGGATGTAAGGATCGGTAACTGAAGTTCCGATGTTGATCTGGCTCGTCGCGCTGGCAATGGTGGCCAAGGTTGCCACTACATCACGGTAGAAGCGTTCGTCAGGTATCCACAGGGCGTCAAATCCAAGTTGTTCAATCCTAGGAGCGAGTGTACACCAGTCGGCAAGAGGGTATTGTGGAAGAGGGCCCAAACCGAACGAAAGTGACTTAGGGATCATGGCTGCTTAGGATACTGAGCAAGAATCCGTTCCTCTACAGAATTTATATGCTCTTCGATGGCCCTTGAACGCTCTTCCTCTGAGCCATTCAGAAGCATATCAAGCAAGAATTGATGTCTTTTCGGAACAAGAGAAAGATCGCTGTATTCTGTTTCAATTACTCGTCTAGAAAGCAGTTGAATCTGTCCGCTAATGCTCATCCATACTGACAGAAGTCGCTCGTGGTTAGCTAGCCTCACGATCTCCTCGTGAAGGCCCCTTTCCAGATTCGATAAACCAGCCTGATCTTCCCTGGCAACGCACTCCTCCATCTCTTCAATAATCAGGTGAAGCGCTTGAATCTCTTCGGGTTTGGTACATTTTGGCACGAGCTTGAAAGCCAGTCCCTCAAGAGAAGCACGCAATGTGTATACCTCCCAAACGTCTTGCTTGGTTAAGGTAGTGACGTAGCTACCTCTCCTCGGAAAAAGGTCGACAAGCCCCTCACTGTCTAGGCGGAGGATGGCCGTACGAACTGGCGCCCGACTGACACCAATCTGATCTGCGATTTGGGATTCTACGAGACGTTCCCCTGGTTCAAGCTCGCCTGAAAGTATGGCGACTCGCAGCGTTTTGAAGACCCGATCCGCCAACACACTCTGATCGATGCGCGCCAGCCCTCCCCGACTTTCTCCGTCGTCACGATAGTCGTTTGCATTCATTAGAACATATTGTATACTGTATACAGTAGGATGTCAACAATATACAATTGATACTACAAACTCCGAATTCTCCACAAATGGTCTTATACTAAAGTAGTTCGAGGCCGATTCTTATTTCACGCGGGAGGCGTTCAAAATGTTTCTGGATTTTTCAGTGAATGAATACAGGCAGCGGCTGGAACGGATCCATGGTCTTATGGAAGAGCAAGAAATTGACGGCCTTCTTTTGAGCATGCCCACGAATTTGATCTACTCTACCGGCTACCGCACCTTCCTTATGTTAAGTGGATCCCGTCCTTTCCTTGCAATAGTGCCTCAGGGCAAAGAACCGGTGCTTATACTTCCGAACTTAGAGATTGGCAGTGGACGCAAGACGTCTTGGGTAAAGGATATACGGGGATGGGGGAGTGGTTTGTACGCGGATAAGGCTACTGTTTACGAATTGTTAGCCGATGTTCTTAAGGAATACAACCTTCAGGGCGGTCGCCTCGGTACTGAGATGGGACATGGACAGCGCATTGGGATGACCTTGGAGGAGTGGGATAAAATCCAGACGACCGCCCCGGATGTTGAATGGGTAGACAGCGGTCCCCTGATGTGGGAAGCCAGGATGGTGAAGTCTGAAAGAGAAATTGAATACTTGCGGGCCACCTGCCGAGCTGCTGATGCTGGCTTTATGTCTGCCTATGCTGCTGCCCGAGAGGGAGCCGTAGAAAGAGAGGTCACACGAGCCTTAGCTATGGGTATGCTAGGTGCCGGCGCCGACACAGTCGCTTCCTTGATCACCTCGTCTGGTCTCGACCGTTATGACATGATTAATCCTTACGCCACTGATCGAAAGTTACAGAGTGGGGAGCAGGTGATCTTCGATTTTGGATGCTGGTATAGAGGTTACCGCTCCGATATTACCCGCTGGTTTTACATTGGAGAACCGAGTGAGGAGCAACGTCGTTATAATGATGCAGCCCTAGAAATTTACTACGATACTTTGGAAGCGGTAAAACCCGGAAATACAGCTGCGGATGTTGACCAACAGGCGTACAATGCGATTGTGAGCCGAGGCTACAAAGAATATATGCTGCATCGGACCGGTCATGCGCTGGGACTTGATGTCCATGAGCGCCCCTCATTGGGGCCAGGTGACAATACAGTGCTCCAACCAGGAATGGTGCTTGCAGTGGAACCAGGGATTTATGATTTCAGCGTCGGGGCATGGCGTATGGAAGATAACATTCTTATAACGGAAGATGGTTACGAATTTCTGACAAACGCACCACGAAATATTTTAGTAGTATAAACTAATAAGGGAAGGAACTTTCTGTGGACAATCTCAAGGCTGTCGCTTCGTATGTCAAAGAAGCAGACACAATCGAAATGGTTCAGAATTTGATTCGTATTCCAAGTCCAACAGGTAAAGAGTTGGATATAGCCAATTACGTTGCAGAGTTCATGCGCAAGGCCGGTTTTGACGATGTCCAAATGGACGAGGATTGGAATGTTCTGGGCACAGTTTACAGTGGAAATGCCGGCCCTACCCTATTGATGCTCACTCACACCGATAGTGGTGTGCCGGGAAACATGGAAAATCCTTTTTCGGGTGAAATTCGCAGCGGGCTTAGATTTGGCAAAGAGGGAAATGTCATCTTTGGCAGAGGGGCTGCTGCGCCAAAATGTGCCATATCTTCATATCTCTATGCTGCCCAGGCGTTGATAGAGTGGGGAAGAGAAAATTGGCGTGGGACTCTTCAAGTAGCCTGTGTAACCAAAGACTTGAATGCGAACCACGATGGCATCAGGGAACTGCACAAATCAATCGGCCTGGCGCCAACTTATGTCATTGCCGGCGAACCGTCCGACAATCAAGTCGTTATGGGCGCCCGTGGAATCAGTCATGTCCAGGTAACTTTAAAGGGAATCGAGACTCATTGGGGACGACCAAAAGAGGGTGTCAATCCTCTATACGGGTTGGCTGACATCTTGCTAGAAGCCGAGCAAGAGTCTTTGCCTGAACATCCAGTTCTTGGTGGGGCTACGGTATCTGCGATTTCAGTTTCATCGGATGCAGAACCCCCAAGAACACCTCATACCGCCTCTGTGGTTTTCGACCGGCGGGTACTACCGGAGGAGACGATAGAAGGCATCATTGCCGAATTCAATGATATTGTCGAGCCTGTCGTTAAAAGGCGGAATGGCTTATCAGCTGAAGTCAGCCAGATCAGGGGGATGTATTCATTTGCTGCGAAGGAGGACACTCCGCTTAAACAGGGGCTCATTAAAGGAGGGAAGGCTGTAACCGGGCGTGATATCGGTACAACGTTTATCTCTTTTTCAAGTAATGCGGGTTATGTAATCCGCGAACTGGGTGTGCCAGGCGTGGCCTTCGCGCCGGGAAACATTATGGACGTTGGATCAAACGAACACGTTGAAATAAACAAGCTAATTGAAGGCACAAAGATTCTCGCTGCAGGCTGTGTGCAGATCTTGAGTGATTCCTAAGTGAATCTCCCACACTTATAATACAATAGTTTGAGGTATCCATAGTCCAGGGTGCAGAATGGGACAATACGTTCTTCGTCGGATTTTCTCTCTATTAGCGATAATGATAACGGCCATTGCCGTTGTCTTTTTTGCACTATCGCTTGTTCCAGGCGATCCAGCAAGGTTGATCTTGGGTCAGGATGTAACCCCCGAAAACCTTGAGGAGCTACGCATTGAACTCGGACTAAATCAACCTCTGTGGAAGCAATATCTGAATTTCATGAACGAGCTACTCCACGGCGATCTTGGCATGTCCTACCAGCGAGGTATTCCAGTGGTTGAACGCCTGGCTTCGGCATATCCTATTACCCTGATAATTTCAACCCTGGCGATCACTATTTCTGTGATAGTTGGGGTTGGTATCGGAATATTGGCTGCACTCAAGGCAAATACCTGGGTGGATCATGGGTTGCGAATCATTCTACTCACTTCAACCTCCATCCCCATATTTTTCCTTGCCTTGTTACTGATCTACCTTTTTTCAGTACGGTTGGGGATGTTGCCATCGTTCGGATGGGGTACGCCCAGGCATGCTGTGTTACCTGTTATCGTTCTGGCAATTTATCCACTAGCAGCCATCGGCCGGATCACCCGCTCATCAATGCTAGACACCCTAAATCAAGATTATGTGCGAACCGCCCAGTCTAAGGGCTTATCGGAATGGAATATAATCTTCCGCCACACATTAAAGAACGCCTCGATTGGGATAATTACCGTGATCGGTCTTCAATTTGGCATATTGTTGGCCGGCGCCGTTCTTACTGAATCCGTCTTATCGATTCCAGGCATGGGCTCATTACTGATCAACGCCATTTTCGCCCGAGATTATGCAGTAATTCGGGGTGTTGTCATTGTCGGTGTCGTAACCATAGTCCTTCTCAACTTTATGACGGACATGTTTTATCTCTTTATCGATCCACGCATCCAATACTCGTCTGATGCGTAGTTAATAAGCAGCACAGCCATTTTAACTGTTGGCAAAATAATAGGTGGTCAATGTTCTGGCGTCAATATCGTAAGGATCATGCAGCTACAGTTGGATTAATCCTCCTATTGTTACTCATCTTAATGGCGGTATTTGGCCCCTTTCTGATCCAGACGGATCCGCTGAAGCAAGACCTCCAACTCCGGAGGACCACTCCATCCTCGGAGAGTATATTCGGCCGGGATCAACTAGGGCGGGATATCTTCGCGCGGATCGTTCACGGGGCTAGGATCACGATCATCGCAGGTCTCACGGCGACCTTAATCGCGTTAGTTGGTGGGTTTACACTTGGGATTATATCGGGTTACTCTGGTGGCACAATTGATGGCGTTATTATGCGCATTGTCGATCTCATGCTGTCATTTCCGTTCTTTCTGTTTGCCCTGGTCATCATCGCCATCTTAGAACCGGGATTAGATAAAGCCATCATAGCAGTTGGCATAGCAAAGATAGCGATATTTGCCCGTCTTGTACGTGGATTGACACTGAAAACACGGCAGGAAGGTTATACCGAAGCAGCTCTAGCTGTCGGGGCAAGCGATTTTAGGATCATGCGCCGGCATATCATGCCCAATATTATTATGGCCACGCTCGTTCTTGCGACGGTAGAGTTGGCCGGAACCGTCCTATCCGTGGCCGGACTTAGCTTTCTTGGGCTGGGTGCCCAAGCGCCTACCCCAGAGTGGGGGCTGATGCTGAGTGATGCCAGAAGTTATTTATCACAAGCTCCGCACATTATGTTCTTTCCCGGGCTATTTCTTTTGTTGCTTGTCATCTCGATCAATCTGATCGGTGATGGTCTTCAATTTGCCACTGATCCTAAGCGACGGATATCTTAAGGTATGAATTTTTTAGAAAGGAGAGATTTACTTTGAATACTGAAACAGTTCGCGAGATTCCAGCAATTATTGCAGGTGAAAGGGTGTCACATGACAGTCACTTTGCGTTGACCATCCCCGGATCACAACGTGTTGTCGCCAACGTCGCCGAATCCACGGTGGACGATGTAGAGGCGGCCATTAGCGCGGCTGAAGCGGCCGGTGATGAAATGGCTCAGATGCCAGCCCATCAGCGGCAATCTATCCTTCGGAATGCAGCTAACCTCCTCAAGGAGCGGGAAGAGGAATTCGCTCGAGTTCTTGTTGAAGAAACGGGCAAAACGCTCAAAGATGCCTACGGTGAACTTGCCCGCGCCTGGGAAACGATTTCATTTTCGGCAGATGCCTGCACCCAAGCAATCGGAGAAGTGCTGCCGGCGAGCACGGTTGGTCATGGGGAGGGCATGTTCTGTTTTACTATTCGTGTGCCGGTAGGCATAATCGCGGCCATCACCCCATTCAATGCCCCGGTAAGTGTGGGCAGCCACAAAATAGCGCCGGCAATTGCCGGTGGTAATACGATTGTGCTAAAGCCGGCGCCACGAGGCGCCACAACTTCACTGATGCTTGTAGAACTATTTCACGATGCAGGCTTGCCACCGGCGGCTCTCAACCTCGTTCATGGAGGTGTTGAGGCCGGCCAGGCATTGACGAGTGACTCCCGAGTGGGATTGATAAACTTTACCGGCGGCGGGAGGACGGCAGACGCTATCATTCGCCAGGCTGGCATGAAGCGCACCGTCCTTGAGCTCGGTGGAAATGGGGCTGTCGTGATCCATAACGATGCTGACCTGGACAAGGCGATACCAGCATGCGTTGTCGCAGCCTTTGGCCTCACGGGTCAGAGTTGTGTGTCGCTACAGCGCCTGTATGTCCATCAGGATATTTACGAGGAAACTGTTGAGCGCATGGTAAATGCGGCCAACAATTTGAAGGTCGGTAATCCGTTTGAGGCGGATACCGATGTTGGCCCATTGATCAGTGAAGACTCTGCAAAGAGGATCGAACAATGGACCAAGGATGCTCGAGCGAATGGGGCGCGAGTATTAGCCGGTGGTGGCCGCGATGGCGCATATTTTGAGCCAACAGTAGTGGTCGACGCCGATTCTGCCATGCTTCTAGTATGTGATGAGGTTTTCGGCCCACTCGTAACGATAACATCCTACGATGAATTCGATGAGGCCCTCGATCTTATCAATGACTCCCCGTGGGGACTGCAGGCTGGCATCTTTACCAAATCATTAGAGCTGGCTTTCTATGCTGCCAAGAATCTGAAGGTTGGCGGCGTGATGATTAATGCACCTAACCGTTATCGGGTAGAGAACATGCCCTACGGCGGAGTCAAAGAATCAGGCTGGGGTCGTGAAGGCGCAAAGTACGCCATTCAAGACATGACTGATTTACGTACCGTTCTTATTCGTCCCTAAGCTTACTATCGAGTCCAAAGGTTAGATTCAAGAGGCGACCAAGATAGACAGCAAGGAGCAAAGTGTTGCGAGAGACAGTGTCCGCTGAACAAAAGAATAAAAATGATCCTTTTGAACTAATGAAAATTTACACTCGTTCAGGAAAAAAGATCAACAACACCGACCGTGTATTAGATCTCCTGACAGAGGGCGTACAAATCGTTACGACACATTATTCCGGTGATGATTATGGACTGGCAGCGGCCTGGGTAATGCGTATCGCAGGAAGCCCACACTTCGTGATGACAGCAGTGGCATTATCCAGTAATACATATCCATACCTTCAGAAAGCCGGGTTTTTTGGCGTCAACATCTTAGCGGAAGACCAGGTGGGGATCGCCAGACACTTTGGCAGACAAACCGGCCATGAAGTGAACAAGTTCAAGCGACAGGATATCTATTGGGACCGGAAAGTGACGGGAGCACCTATTATGCTAGATGCCCTAGCCTATCTAGATTGCAGACTGGTAGATGTCTACCAACCTCCCGGGGGTGATCATGCCTTGTTTATTGGCGAAGTCATTGATGCTGGAAAGCTTCGTGAAGGAGAGGCATTAATATATCGGCGTGAAGACTACCCGTATCGGGTAGATATCTCTTTAATCGAGTCCGATTGATCTAACAAATTAGCCTGGCGACTGGTTAGCGCTCTCTTTTTCGCCACAATCTGTTGGGCCAGAGACTCACCTCTATCTGGCAGCTTTTAGGGGCGACTATTGTTCTATTAACAGTCACCTGGTACCTCCGGCAACAACGAGCACCAAATAGCAATTAGGACAACAAACCTTACATTGTATAAGCCGTCTTTTTGGGTGGTTGAGAGTAACTTTGACGTTTTGGTCATTCAAAAACTGTGAACTAGTTCATAGTTTGAGCTCGCCGTTCCGGTTATCTTAGTAGCAGAATCGGAAACAAGTCTCTTGTGGCAAAGAGAATAACGAGCGCCCAATTAGTCGACCATGGGCAGTCGATCTGAGAAACTACCAGACTGAAATCCGGGATGGATTGATGTGCGAGTAGTGGGCGGTCTCCGTTATCTGGGCCTAAACAATTCATGGTACTTGCGATGTTACTAGCGCATCTGGTAGGTGACTACATCCTGCAATGGGATAACCTTTCTCGCTGGAAGAGCGAAGCATTTGGAGGTGTGCTGGTCCATGGCCTAATCGTAACCGCTATAACGCTCTTATTTGCCATACCATTTGATCCGAGTTGGTGGCCCTGGGCGATTTTTATTGGCGTCACCCATACCATAATTGACGGATTTGAACTGCCGATTCGTCGCCGCTTGGCAGTTCAAGACTCGGGCCAGGCCGCGCTGGCCCTTTTTATTGCCGATCAGGTCGCCCACTTAACTATCATCGCCCTGGCTCTCATTTGGTCGGGTTATCTGAAAGCGCCTGGACTGTTAGACGGTTTGGCAAGCGCCTCCAGTGAAAATCCCTTGCTAACTTTTATTGTGGCTTACGCTTTCTTAACAATGCCAGCCTGGATAATCACCAAATTTTTAGTCCACGGATTAGTAGATGATTCTGCTCCCGATTTTACATTAACTTTTAGCAATAAGTATTTCGCTATGCTAGAACGCGGTTTGATCGCTACTTTGATTCTTTTCGGCCAATTTTTATTTGTGCCTCTTGTCGCTCTTCCCCGAATTATTCTGCAATGGAGCCAAACAACAAAGGTCAGCGATACTGATCCCACGAGTGCCCGCAAACTGAATTTTCTTTACGTCGCTGAATTGCTTACCAGTATTGCTCTGGCAATCGCCATTGGACTAGGGCTTCGAAACCTTTAGCTAAACCAGGGTTAACCGCCCGATTATTGTTCTCGCTCTCAATTCCTCATAGTAATCCCCCAGCCATCATTCTGGCGTTCATACATCGTAAGTCATAGAATTCGGCAGGCTCGAGGATGATAGAGTGAAGTCTTGCTTTGCATGAAAATCACGACGAGTAGAAGGAGTACGGTAATACGATGCATTTATACTTGATTCGCCATGGTCAAAGTCACATTAATTTATCTGAATGGGATAGTGGTAACCTTGACGAAGGGTTGACGGAGCTCGGAATTAAACAGGCGACCGCTTTGGGTAAGTGGCTGCCTCAAGAAGTGCCGTCGACCAATGTCATATATGCCAGCACAATGCGCCGAGCCCTAGAAACGGCCGAGTATCTGAGTGACGCCTATGATATGCCCATACAATTTGATGACCGGCTGCGGGAGATTGGCAACAATCGTTGGGATCATTCAGCCTGGCCGAATGATAATCTTCCTCTAGAGTATGCCGAATATTGGGCCAGCGAAAGGCCCTTCTCTCCCGTAACGCCCTTCATTGAAGATGGCGAAACCTTCATCCATTTCAGAACGCGGGTTGGTCTATTCATCGAAGAATTGGTCGAACGCCATCTCGATGAGATTGTATTCGCGGTCTGTCATGGCGGCGTTATCGAAGCGGCCTTCGATCACATCTTTAATATAGGCCCCTGGCGTCGCTGTGAAGTTTGGAACCATAATACCGGCGTTACCTATTTTGAATATGTCGATCATCCTCGCCGGGAGACCTGGCGCCTGCACTATAATAATCGCATGGGTCATTTACAAGATGTCAGCTAATAGTCTGGATAAAGACTAGACAATTCAGGTGAAGCACTATTCGCTCTGAACAGTCGGGACTCTTCCTTATTGATTTGTGCTAAGCCAAGGGTCAGTGATTTGGCTACCGGCCGTTTCGTTTAAGGCAGTGGTGGCGAAATTGGAAACCGTTTCGTTAGCGGTTGTTACCTGATATAGTTCCGAGCCCGGCTGCCCGGAGACGGCTAAAGCATAATGGCTTGGTCGACCATCTCCTTACTTAACGGCCGGATGGTTTGCATTTCTTCGTTCACTTGCTTAACGACCTCTGACTCAATCTTGCTGGAAGCCACAACCGGGGCAATCACGCTGAGGATGGTGATTAAGATTATGATGATGATTGTCGACTTTACTTTTTTCCCGAACATTCCCTCGCCTCGCTTTTGTCTTGCTGTCGTGCGTTTGATTCGTCTGCACGGTAGACAAGAGGCGAGAAGAGAACGTCGGGAAAACGAGAGGAAAACGTGAAGGAATTGAGCCGGGCCGAGATGATTGCCCCCGCAATAATCTCAGCACAGGTGGTGGACGATGAAACTATCCGTCGTCGCGCCGCTCAAGTGAAACAAACCAACCAAGAGTAAAACTGGGTCCAGCACCGCGCCTGTTTCTGAAGCTCGACACGCAAGGGTACGGCCAGACAATTTTGCGTGGGGCAAAGGAGACTGTACAGCGGGTCTTGGCCTTACAAACAGAGGTCGCTGTGCATCCTATCTATGAAGGCGTACCGACCTATCTGGAAGCGATCAGCCATCTGAACACGCTTGGGTTCGATTTGACGGGTTTGTTCCCTGTGGCGCGTGACGAGCATTAGCGCGTGGTCGAGTTTGATTGTGTGATGGTTCTTGCCTCGGCAGTTGGTGAGCTGGGGGCGTTGCGAAAGCCATAGCAAGGCAACTTGAGTCAGCCATCATACGTCTTCAAAACGTCGCAAGCGATTTATATTAAACCGTGAGTGCCGTAAACGCTCGTTAGGGTTGCTCATATCATACTTGCTGCAGCGCAATCCTGAGGGGGAAGTTAAATTAATCCGAGTTTTGCCAGCCCACCCCTTGGCAAACGAAATAGAGGAAACAGGTAGATATAGTCTAGCACACCCCGTGCTAGGGTAACCCAAGTTCGAAATTAAATAAGGGTCGGCAACAAGGCCGAATCCTCACTTGACAAATTCAGCGATGGCTTTTTGGGCTGGTGTGTGTAAGCAATTAGCCCAGCAACGAGTTTCACCAGGAAATTATCAACACTGCGATGTCGCGTATGAGCAACCTGAGAGATGTTCTTTAACTGGTCATTGATGGTTTCGATGATGGCTCGCTTGTGAAGCTGCACTTTGTCTATCAGGAGCATCAGGCAATTTAAGTCACGATTTGACAACGCCGCGAATAAAGAGCGCGAAGGGGATTAAAAAAATCAAACCCATGAGGAAGACTACAACCACATCGGTCAGAACGAACGAAGCCTCGATTAGAAATGGCTGCAAAATCAGGATAGCGATCGGGCCAATAAATAACATATTAGCTTGAAAAAGTAGTCCTGTTCCGCCCACATCTTTGTACGGCTCGTAGCCCCGACGCAGCCGGTAAGAATTGAGACTCTGTGGAGGTGTTCAGAAACCCATGCAAGCAGCATGTTGCGGTACTTTGATTTTCGAATGAGATTCTGCTCTTCGACATGTATCTGCTGACAGGGACATTATCACATCTTTATCCTTGGTGATGTTCGTCACCAGATCAGATTACTAAATGCACTGTCGAAATGATATGAAATGCCCTACATTTTTTAAGCATTTACTATGTTGGGGATGGGTTTGGTTTAGGCTAGGGAAGACGAAGGCAGTCTTGATGTTTAGATGGTCCCTCTTGTTTGTCCCCAACTACAAAAAGACAGACAATATCGTGCCAAAGAAGGGAAAAGATGATGAAAACCTTTACGGTTTTTGTGTTCGTAATTACCTCGAGCCTGCTCCTGGTCGCTTGCGGTGCGGCAGAAGCTATGGATCCAGGCTCAGTCTCCATCGACACGATGGGCCTGCCCTATTCCTGGCAGCCAATCTAGTCGAGGTCACAGCCTATGATGACAGCCAACCTCCCGGATCAATGGGATTGCCAGAACACATGCAGATCAACTTTGGGGTCAGCGACCCGGCCGATGTCCAATTTGGCGATCCGATCATTTACATTATCCCTGTAGAGCAATATAAGCAATTGTGGGACGATGCCGGCAACAGTGCTGTTAGCGACCGGTTGGCGATGCTGGAAGAACTATTGGCTGACAAACCCGATCTGGCCACAGTCCAGGTGCCTGTGCCCCCCTTTGAAGCTTACAAGGTTATGGGAGCCGGTAACCTTGGCATTATCGCCCAGCCGGAGTATCTGGATGTGCCCTGGGGCAGTGGGTTTCGTTTTGTAGCCACACCTATGCAGGGAGTCGATGTTATCCTCAATCGCAGCGCGGTATACATCGAGCAAGACCTAACCAACGACGGGGCTTACCTGGTCAGCTTCATATATCCCCCAGTGTCAACTTCTGAGCTGCCCGACTCCATTGATGAGGTGTCTGAGGAAGAATTCCAGCAAGTAAACAGTGATTGGGTAACCTATCGTCAACAGAAAGAAGATTTGTTAAATAGCTTATCGGATTCAGATTGGGATCCCAATCTGACCGGCCTGGATGATGTCATTGACTTTCTCCGGTTTGGCGAATACGGTCAATAAATCCATTGCATCGCCGGTCCGATCTTAGTTTTCAGTTTGGAAACGTGAATAACTATGTATCAAGTAGTAGCCACTGAAGGAGGCAACAATGTCATTAGAAGAGTATAAACCGGGAACTGCTTTCACCGGCGTCGTCGGCCGAACGTACGACCAATCCGAGCCAGCCTGGCCGGAGCCGTCGCGAGCTAAAGAGGGCGCGCCCAATGTCTTATTCATCGTCTTAGATGACACCGGCTTTGGGCATCTTGGCAGTTATGGCAGCCCCATAGCCACACCCAATCTGGATAGTCTGGCGGAAGGCGGGGTGAGTTACAGCAATATGCACACCACCGCCCTGTGCTCGCCCACCCGCACCTGTATTCTCACCGGGCGCAACCATCACTCCAACAATATGGCCTGCATCACCGAGGGCTCGACCGGCTATCTTGGTTACAATGCCAATATCCCCTTCGAGAATGGCTTCCTGTCAGAAATGCTCTTGCAGCAGGGTTACAACACCTATGCCGTGGGCAAATGGCACCTGACCCCCATCGACCAGGTCTCGCCAGCAGGACCTTACGACCGCTGGCCGCTGGGGCGTGGTTTCGAGCGTTACTACGGCTTTTTGGGTGGCGATACGCACCAATACTTCCCTGAACTGACTTACGACAACCACGCCGTCGAGCCGGAGAAAACACCGGAAGAAGGCTACCATTTAACGGAAGACCTGGTGGACAAAGCCATCAGTTTCATTGCCGATACCAAGCAGGTGGCGCCCAACAAACCTTTCTTCATGTACTTTGCCCCCGGGGCCATGCACGCTCCACATCACGTCCCCAAAGAGTGGGCTGACAAGTACCAGGGCGAGTTCGACGACGGCTGGGACGCCTACCGCGAGAAAGTTTTTGCTCGTCAAAGGGAAATGGGCATTGTCCCCCAGGATGCCGAACTCTCGCGCCATGATCCCGACGTGCAAGATTGGGACGCGCTGCCCGAAGAAGAACGGAAACTGTATGCCCGCATGATGGAGGTCTATGCCGGTTTCCTGGAACACACCGATTTTCATATCGGCCGCCTGTTTGATTTCCTGAAGAAAATCGGTGAGTTCGATAACACCCTGATAATGGCCATCTCTGACAATGGCGCTAGCGCAGAAGGCGGCCCCTCCGGTTCGATCAACGAGAGTTATTTCTTCAACAACGTCCCCGAATCGGTGGAAGATAACCTGAAGGCTATCGATGGGCTGGGTGGACCGGATTACTTCAATCATTACCCCTGGGGTTGGACCTGGGCCGGCAACGCCCCCTTCCGCCGCTGGAAGCGCGAAACCTATCGTGGCGGTGTCAGCGATCCCTTTATCGTACACTACCCTAACGGAATCAAATCTAAGGGGGAGGTGCGCATGCAGTTCACCCACGCCGTCGATATGGTGCCGACCGTACTCGACCTGTTGGGCCTTGAGGCGCCCACCAGCATCAAGGGCGTTAGCCAGGCGCCCATCGAAGGCGTCAGCTTTGCCCACACATTTGAGGACGCTGAAGCACCCGGCAAGCATAAGACCCAATATTTCGAGATGTTGGGCCATCGTTCGATCTACCACAATGGCTGGCGAGCTGTCTGCCCCTGGCCCGGTCCCTCTTTCGCTGAGGCGGGTACTGGTTTTGGCAATCCAATTTCGGCCGAGAAACTGACTGAGCTGGATGAAAACCAGTGGGAACTGTATCACGTGGACGAGGACTTTGCCGAGAATCACAACGTTGCCGCCGAAAACCGGGCCAAGCTGATCGAGATGATCGCCCAATGGTACGTCGAAGCGGGTAAATACAATGTACTGCCGATCGATGGGCGGGGTCCGGTGCGCGTCATGGATGAACGCCCGACGATCGCGGTGGCTCGCACCAGCTACACCTACTATCCCGGCACACAGCCGGTAGCAGTATCGGCCGGCGCCAATGTGATGAACCGTCCACACAGCATCACCGCCGATGTGGAGATCCCGGAAGAGGGCGTTGAAGGCGTTGTCTTCTCTCACGGCGGCAGTGATGGCGGCTATTCGCTCTATGTGAAAGGCGGCAAACTACATTACGTGCACAACTATATGGCCAGCGAGTATTTCCATGTCGAGTCTGTGGAGGCAATGCCGGCCGGTCACCACCAGCTGCGCTTCGAGTTCGAGGTCACAGGCCCGCCGAACATCCCCGGGGGTAAGGGTGTGCCCGGTCGGGCCCAGCTCTACTTTGATGACCAGCTGGTTGGGCACGCCGATTTCCCCTATACCACGCCAATGATGTTTGGTGTAGCGGGTGGGGCGCTTGAGTGCGGCCGAGATAGCGGTGCGCCAGTCACACCCGAGTATGCCCCGCCGTTCGAATTCACCGGCACGATTCACAGCGTGACCGTGGATGTCAGCGGCGAGTTAATCAAGGATAGCGAAGCCGAAATGCGCATGATTATGGCGCGCCAATAAGATTGGCGTGGCAGTAGTCACACCCAGACTGGTGGTCGGGGGCAGTGTGCTGCCCTTACAATGGGGCACTGTCACGCGACCGCCAGTCCCTGAAACAACAAGATCGAAAAAGGAAATATGCACGACTATGAATGAACAAACCTCGTTTCCTAAAACAGCGGCGGAAGTGACGCAACCGGTAGCCGGGGCCATCATGCACAAGGAATATGTGAAAACTATCGGCCGTATGGCTTATGTCTGGGGCTGGCCCCTAGTTAACATCTTCAATCGCCGGGCGACGATTACACAGGCCCCGGCGCCCGGCCGATTAGGGGGCGTGGTTCCGGTAGCGCCTCGTGGCCGTCTCTGCATGCTCAACGACTACGTGTTGCCAGATCAGAGTTTTGTTGCCTGCCCCAACCAGGATGTATCCTATGGTCTGGGCTTTTTTTCTCTAGATGAAGAGCCAGTCGTCTTCCAGGTTCCTGATTTCGGCGACCGGTTCTGGGTTTATCCACTCTATGACGCCCGCAGCGACCAATTTGGCGAGCTTGGCAAAGCCTATGGAACTAAGCCGGGCTTCTACCTGCTAGTGGGTCCGAATTGGGCTGGAGAGGTTCCGGCGGGCATTATCGCCGTTATCAGATCCTCCACAGAACTTGCCATGACGGTTCCCCGCATCTTCATGGACGACACAGACGAGGACCGGGCCGCTATTCAGCCGCTGGTCAACCAAGTCGACGCATATCCCCTGACGGAATTTGATGGCACAATGAAGATCAAGGATTGGAGCGATTATCCATCTTATCCAGCTCCTGAGGTCGAAGGCGAGAGCAAATGGGTCGTTCCAGAACCGTTCTTCGATCAACTGCCCGGTGTGATGGATGCGGTACCATCGCTGCCCGGTGAGGAATCCCTTTACGCTTCCATCCGCCAGGTGCTCGCTGCGGCCGAAAAAGATCCCAGCGTCAAACAAGCCCTGGTCGAGGTTGCCGTTGAGACCGAGAAGGAAGTCATTGGACCGCTGTTCCTCTGGAAGCATAATGGCATTCCCGCTGGGAACGGCTGGAATCGCTCCTCCAACAACGCTCAATGGGGCGTTGATTACCTGATGCGCACCAGTACGGCCAGGTCGAATATGTTCGATAACAGGCCTACCGAGACGCAGTACTTCTACACCGATAACGACTCTGAGGGTGTACAGCTCGAGGGCCAGTATCTCTACGCCGTTACCTTCCCGGCGGGCCAGCTTCCGCCGGTCAACGGCTTCTGGTCCATGACCATCTACAATCAACATCACCTCTTTGAGCTTAACGATCTCAACCGTTACTCACTGGGCACCAAAAACAAGAATCTCAAATACAATTCCGATGGTTCGCTCACCCTATATGCAAGTACGCAATCGCCTGGCGAGGATAAGGAATCGAACTGGCTCCCGGCGCCGAAAGGAACCTTCTCGCTCTATATCCGAGCCTATTGGGGCAAGGAAGCGATCCTCGACGGTAGTTGGATACCGCCCGTAATCGAGATGGTGGAGTGACAGAAGTGGTAAGCCCATCGGCGGTTCGGTATCCAGCATGACCCTTGCCGCGGCAAATGCCTGGCTAGACCAGGTGCGGATCAAGGGATTAAGAACCAAGACGAACGGCAGCACGAATAGGACTATCTAAATGAGAATAGCAAGATCGATCCTAGTTCTACTATTAGTAATAGCAGCTCTTGCCCTGCTCCTTGCCGCTTGCGGTGAGAATGCACCAGTTGAAACACCACTTCCGACTCTGACACCGATCCTACCTGAAAAGACACCAGAACCAGATGCGGCCGACACGGCCGAAGCTGAGGAGACCGATGCCACCGACTTGGAAGAAATAATCGCAACCCGAGAGCCGCAGCCTACGGTCACACCAGGACTGATCGCCCAGGAAGTGACCAATATCGTCAAATCAACGGGACTGGAAGGGACAACGTTTCTGGGATTAACGGCCGATAACTGGATTAACCTGGCCATCTCGCTGCTAATTATCGTGATCGGTTATGTAATCAGTATTTTATTGACCAGAGGTTGGGTCGCTCGCTGGGTAGCTCGCTACACGTCACCAGAATTCGCTGATGTAATGATAAAGGACATCGCCCCTCGTCTCAAATGGTTGATTGTGATCCCAGCCTTTTATCTGGCAACCATCAGATTAGACTTCATCAGCCCTGGCGTGAAAAGGTTGCTGGGAGACGTCTACTTTGTACTCGGCCTCGTCCTGGCTACGCTCGTTGCACGGAGCCTGATCGACCTAGCCTATGGTTTTTACCATCAAAAGTCCATCAAAGAAGGCCGTGAGCAACAGGTCCATCCAATCATTCTGCTGCTGAGGCGTATTGCTAATATCGTCGTTATCTCGATTGCCGTCTATATCCTATTTTCCCATTTCGGTGTCAACATCACCGCTCTCCTGGCCGCTTTTGGCATCGCTGGCCTCGCTTTATCCCTGGCCGCTCAAGACACCCTGGCCGATGCCATCTCAGGCTTCATCATCCTGGCTGACCAGCCCTATCGTGTCGGCGACAGGATTGAGATACAGGGCGAGGGCACCTGGGGCGACGTGGTCGATATCGGCTTGCGGACCACCCGTATTCGCACCCGCGACAACCGGATGGTCATCGTGCCCAATTCCGTCATCAGCAAGAATCAAGTCGTCAACTACACCTTCCCTGACCCACGCTACCGGATCCAGATGCATATCGGCATCAGTTATGGCAGTGACGTTGAAGCGATGCGCAACCTCATCGTAGAAACGGTGCGCCAGGTTGAAGGGGTATTACCAGACAAGCCGGTGGACTCTTTGTACATTGAAATGGGTGATTCGGCCATGATTTTCCGGGTGCGCTGGTGGATAGGGTCGTATGAGGATACGCGGCGAATGTTTGATCGTGTCAACACTGCTCTTCAGGAAGTTTTTGACGCTCACGGGATCGATACCCCCTTCCCAACCCACACGATGAATCTGCAAGTGGACCAGAAAACGGCCGCTAACCTGTCTGAGGCATTTCGAGAAGGATCATCCTGACGATAGAGGGGCGCAGGAGTGATCTTTTTTACATGATCTGGACCACCTTTGCCGAACTTGGCAAAGAAGTACCAGACGATCAGCTGGACCTCAATTTGTTCTGTGGTTTACGAGCAGATCAGGAGCAGAATGCAACGGCCCAGGGGTGGTAGAGGTGACTGCCGGTTCCAGATGTTAAGGAAGCACATATGAGCAAGGGAATTAACTCACAAAACAAAGAACAAGCCAAACACTCTAACGGTGCCAGTTATGAACTTTTCATCCTGGCACTAACCACCTTCTTCCGTGAGGAAACGGCGCAATTACGGCAGGAGAATGTAGCCATGCGCACCGAGTTGACCAAGCTCAATGATATGCTGGAGCAGCAGGAGTCGAAAGATAGGGATGAGGGCTGATCAAGAGAAAATTCTCGATGCCCACTAACTACCATCGCAAAAAGCGCGAAAAAAGCCCTCAATATTAACTGTCTGATCCTCTACTCTAATCCGATTGCTGACCCTCTAGATTAGGATTCCGGAAATGCCATCTGGAATTCCAAGTCCGCTTTTTTGAGGTGCTAGCCGTGATAACAACGGACCGGAAAGTGTCTGTCTATTGCCCCTCCATAACCGCCCGAAAAGCGGCGACGTTTTCGGCGATTGGAGCTGATCCACCGAAAATCGAGCTGCCGGCTACCAAGACGTTAACCCCAGCAAGGATGATCTCGGCCGCATTCTCCGGCTCAACTCCCCCATCCACCTCCAGCCAGGCATCCAGACCGGCCGCATCCAAGAGCTGGCGAATCTCTCTAATCCTGCCGGTGCTAGCGGGAATATAACTTTGCCCACCAAAACCCGGATTGACCGACATTACCAATACCAAATCTACGTCAGCTAATACGGGCAGTAAACTTTCAACAGGTGTACCTGGGTTGAGGGTGACACCGGCGCGAACGCCTCGCTGTTTCACACTCTCAACCACCCGGTGCAGGTGGTTGGTCGATTCCACATGGACGGTGAGCCGGTCGGCGCCGGCGTTACAGAAATCATCCAGAAACCGTTCAGGCTCGGTGATCATCAGGTGAACGTCCAGGAGGGCACCAGTCTTATCAGCCAAAGGACGCAGCGCCCGGACCACAAGGGGTCCCATGCTAATATTGGGCACAAAATGCCCGTCCATGATGTCGATATGTAACCAATCACCACCCGCCTGTAAGGCCTGCTCGGCTTGCTCTTCCAATCGAGCAAAATCGGCCGCTAAAATCGATGGCGCCAGGAGGACAGACTTTTGATTTCGGATTTCGGATTTCGGATTTGGACTCATGATGAGTTCCTAGTGCCGGATTAACCCAATTGGCTCAACGCTGCCTCAACGACAGCCTCCGGCGTCAAGCCAAACTTTTGGTAAATTGTTTGGAAAGGGGCGGAAGCGCCAAAGTGATCGATGCCGATCGTCACACCTGTGGGACCGACATAACGTTCCCATCCTTGGGTGACGCCAGCTTCCAGGGCAACGCGGGCAGTTATAGCGGGTGGCAAAACACTTTGCCGGTATTCGATGGGCATAGCCTCAAAAAGTTCCCAGCTACGCATGGATACCACGCGGGCGGCGATACCCCTTTCGGCCAGCAACTGTTGCGCTTCCATGATAATGGGAACTTCTGACCCCGTGGCCATAAGGATGACCTGGGCTTTGGGGGCATCATTCAGGACGTAACCACCTTTGACAGCATGTCCTGCCGGAGCAACCTTGCTGCGATCTAATATAGGCAGACCCTGCCTGGTTAGCAGGAGAGCCGTGGGGCCGGTGGTGTTGCTCAAGGCCACTTGCCAGCCGACGGCCGTTTCGGTCGCGTCGGCCGGGCGGAAGACAACCAGTCCTGGAATCAATCTTAAGCTCATCAGTTGTTCGATGGGCTGGTGAGTAGGCCCATCTTCACCCAGACCAATGCTATCGTGACTGAACACATAAATAACCGGCTGCTTCATCATCGAAGCCAGACGAATCGTCGGCCGTAAATAGTCGGAGAAAACCAGAAATGTGCCCCCGTATGGGCGCAAGCCGCCATGCAAAATTAGGCCATTCATGATGCTGCTCATGCCATGTTCGCGAATGCCATAGTGAATGTATTGGCCGGAAAAATCATCGCGGGTTATGTGATGGGCCGCCTTGGGGCGGGTCTTATTCGAACCGGTTAGATCGGCCGAACCGCCTACCAGGGAGGGGATACGGGCCGCTAACACATCTAGAACTGCACCGGATGCTGCCCGGGTAGCGATCGCTTTGCCTGGCGCAAACAATTCCGCCAGCCCTTCGTTCCACCCGTCGGGAAGTTCGCCGGCCTGGGCCGCCTGAAATTGAGTGGCCAAATCTGGGTAGGCCTGCTCATAAGCGGCAAATTGGGCTAACCATTCTTGCTGACGCTCGCGGCCGGCCTGGCCCGTTTGCCGCATGGTGTCCAACACGGTGTCGGGCACATAAAAGAGCGGGGTCACCGGCCAGCCTAAATTCTCCTTGGTCAGCCGGATTTCATCGTCGCCCAAGGGTTCGCCATGAGCCGAGGCTGTATCTTGTTTATTGGGACTGCCATAACCAATGTGGGTCCGATAGGCGATAAGGCTTGGTCTTTCGCTTTCTGCTTGAGCGGCTAAGATCGCTGCTTCGATAGCCTGGGGATCGTGGCCGTCAGCTCGTAACGTATGCCAGCCATAAGCCTCAAAACGTTTGGTAGCATCGTCACTGTAAGACAGATCGGTCGAACCGTCGATGGTGATGTGGTTATCGTCGTATAGGACGATTAATTTACCCAGGCCCAGATGACCGGCCAAGGCACTCGATTCGTGGGATACGCCCTCCATCAGATCACCATCGCTGACGATTACGTAGGTGGTATGGTCGATGATCTGGTGATCAGGTCGGTTAAAACGGGCCGCTAACAGACGTTCAGCCAGGGCCAGACCGACTGAGTTAGAAATACCCTGGCCCAGGGGCCCGGTCGTTGTCTCCACACCCGGTGTCAGATGTGATTCAGGATGGCCGGCCGTGAGACTACCCCATTGACGAAATTGTTTGATCTCCTCCAACGGCAGATCGTAGCCAGTAAGATACAAGAGACTATAGAGGAGCATAGATCCATGCCCGGCGGAGAGAACAAAACGATCACGATCCGGCCATTCTGGATCAGCCGGATTGAATTTTAAGAATTTAGTCCATAAAACTGTGGCCACATCGGCCATACCCATAGGCAAACCGGGATGGCCAATATTGGCTTTTTGCACGGCATCCATGGTCAAGCCCCGAATCGTATTAGCGATTTGATTGTGTTGCGACATCGTTTTGAGGGTCGATTGGTTCACGATGAAACTCCTATGTATGAAGAGTGGATTGGTTCTGAATTTATCAACTGCGCTGTTGCTGCAGTCGGATTATACTCTCGATAATTGTCTGGCTATTATACGGTTCATTCTATCATTCAAGAAAGTGCTGCCGCTTACAGGAAGAAGTTTACTCTGCCCAAACCTAGTACAATCGTTTCCGGCTAGGTTCAAGTCTCATTCATTCGAGGCTGACTGCTGCCAGAGTACCCGGCCGATGAAGAAGGGTCCCAGGCGTTCCAGGTACATTGATGTCTGTTTTGTCTTGCGCATGCGCTCCACGATACGAGACAAGGGAAACAGATCAGGTCCCACCAGGCCAATAACGAAGTCGTTGTCATTTTTATCTAAGCCGTGACTGGCCAGACGTATGTCGGTGCCATAGCCCGCTTTGCCGAAAGCCCGGCCGATGCCCCCATGTTCCATCAAAACGACCCGCTGTTCCTGGGCCGAGAGGGACTCAAAAGCGCCTGACCTGCGTAAAGGATACCAGATAGCCCACCGGTTGTCTGGATTGATCACTTTGGATTTTGGCCGGTTGATAAGGGCTTCTTCTAGATCCGGTTCATAACCAATGGCATAGGTACGCCCGAGCATAGTGTACTCGGGTTTTGCTATTAATTGACTGAACGGTGGTTGGTTTAAAAAGCCGCGCATATCAGTCAAAAAATATTCTGGCTCTTCGGCGAATGTAAGAAGAGCAATACCCAGGGGATCATTGATATCCTCATAAACCACCCCCTTAATATTTTCTCGCTCGAGGGCAGTCACCAAGGCATCCGTATCATGACAACTTCCGTAGGCCAATAGCTGCATAAAGAGACGGCCGTCGAAGGAAATGGTTTGACCGTCGGGTGAGCGACCCTTTTCACTGATATCAGCCTTCTCTAGCTCTTTATCTGTCATTGCGCCTTACACCTTACTTGAAATTAACTCAACAACCAGAGTTATTGTACGATTTATAGCACCTTTCTCCTATCGCTCCTTATAGTGTATTTTTTTGCTGCCTAGTTAATCTGTTAGTGTGGAAGCGGGGTTGCCGCGGCCATGTCTTGCCCATACATATTAGCTGACGATTAATTGATATCAGGCATATTCGACCTTCGACCATTGTTAGGTGACTATTTCAGCTGTTGGCTAGTCAGAGAGGAGAGAACCTCATGCGTCAGAAACGATTATTTTTCCCTATCGCTCTAAGTACAATTCTATTGGCCATCTTGATGTCTGTTGGAGACGTAAGCCAGGCAGCCCAAAGCCAGGCAGCCCCAATCAGACTCCAGGCGGACACTTTTGTGCCAGCCTCAGGAGATCGGCCGGATATTCCGCCTGGGTTAACAATTCGCGGTTACGCGCCAGGCCAGCGCGGTTACTACATCGTGCAATTTGCCGGGCCGGTTCAACAAGCCTGGAAAAATGAGGTGGAGGCTTTAGGTGGCGAGATATTGGATTATATCCCTGATTTCGCTTTCAAAGTGCGCCTCAACCCGGCCCAAGCTGCGCGCGTTTCGGGACTGGATACAGTGGCTTGGTTAGGTCTTTTCCAGCCAGCCTATAAGATCAATCCTGACGTAGAGTTGGAAGGAACCAACTTGTATCGAGTAGTCATGGAAAAGGGAGCTAACCGCGGCCAAACGACCGCGGCCGTGGTTCAGAGTGGCGCTGAGATACTTTCCCGTGATAAAGATATACTGCTCATCGCGGCCGACGCCAATCAGCTGGGCGACATCGCTCATGTGCTGGATGTGGCCTGGATTGAAGATTTTCTGATGCCCCAAAAACATAATGAATATGGCGCGGGATCAATACTAGGGGCCAATGTAGCCAACGCCAACGGTTACAATGGCTCGACACAAATCGTAGCCGTGGCCGATACAGGCCTCGGCGGGGGGATAGCTTCGAGCGCTCACGCCGACGTTCCAAGCAATCGTGTGACGGCAATTTATGATTGGCCAGCTGCTGACGGTCTGAATTGTTACAATGCCATCAACGATGGAGCTATCGACGTAGACACCGGTCATGGTACGCATACGGCACTGTCTGTTCTAAGTGACGGTGGCGCCGGCGGTGTGGGAAAAGGCACAGCCCCAGCAGCCAGTTTAGTTTTCCAGGCAGTCGAAGATTATGCTGATATGATCGGTACGTGCGCATTGTCTTTCCCTGACGGCTATTATTTGCTTGGCCTGCCCAATGATTTGCGCGACTTATACCAGCAAGCCTACGATGCCGGCGCCCGTATCCACTCCAACTCCTGGGGCAGCGATGCTGCCGGCGCTTATACAATAGATAGTGCCAGCACAGACGACTTTATCTGGAACAATCCCGATCAGACCATCACTTTTTCAGCCGGTAACGCGGGTACTGACGCTAACGCCAACGGTGAAGTCGATGATGACTCGATGGGCTCTCCGGCAACAGCTAAAAACGCTATTGCCGTTGGAGCTAGCGAGAATGACCGCAATGGCGATTGGAAGTGTGACACGAGTCCGAGCTGTCAAAACTCGATCTTCACTTATGGCTCAGCCTGGCCTGCAGACTTTCCAGCCAGCCCGATCAGTAATGACCCCTCAGCCGGAAATACCGAACAGATAGCCGCCTTTTCCAGCCGGGGCCCAACGGATGACGGGCGCATCAAGCCGGACGTTGTTGCCCCAGGCACCTGGGTCCTTTCTGGTTATTCTGATCTCTACCAGCAGGGCTATGATGGCTCAGCCAATCCCCAAAATGGGGCCTGGCAATATGATGGTTGGGGCTCACCATACGACCAGTATTATAAGTATATGGGAGGCACTTCAATGGCCAATCCCATCGTGGCTGGAGCCGCGGCCGTGATGCGTGACTTTTACCAAAAGACAGACAGCCACAACGCTAGCGCGGCTCTGGTTAAGGCCACCCTGATCAATTCGGCCGTAGATCTACGGGACGAAAATAACGATGGTGCCAATGACAACGATTACCCCATTCCCAATAGTCATGAGGGTTGGGGCCGGGTTGACCTGGCGGCGGCAACCGACGGAAGTCACGAGTATGTCGACAATGCCACCGGCTTGAGCACCAACGGCAGCGCCACCTACCAGTATAGCGTGGCTACGGCCGGTTCAACATTCAAGGTTAGCCTGGTCTGGAGTGATTACGCCTCGACAGCAGCGGCGGCTCAGAATCTGGTGAACAACCTGGATCTGCTCGTTACCGCCCCTGATGGCTCTACTTCTTATATGGGTAATGTTTTTAGCGGTGGCTGGTCTCAGGCAGGTGGTAGCGCCGATACGATCAATAATGTCGAGAATGTCTATATTCAAGCGGCGGCCGCCGGTACCTGGACCGTGAAAGTTAGCGGAACCAACGTCCCTAATGGACCGCAGCCTTTTGCTCTCGTATATGGCAGCATCGATGCTGTGAATGATTTACCAGTTGCTTCCTTCTCCTACATTGCTACAGGACTGGATGTTTCATTTACTGACGAAAGCACTGCTCAACAAAGCAGCATAATGGGTTGGAATTGGGAGTTTGGCGATGGTGCCACTTCCATAGATCAAAATCCGAATCATCCTTATACAGATGACGGTGCTTATACCGTAACACTTACGGTCACCGACGGTAACGGTGGACAAGATAGCACCTCCCAGGTCATTCAGATCGGCCGCTCACATGTTGGCGACTTCGATGGATCAAGCAGGGGTCGGGGTAAATCCTGGACGGCCGTATTATGGATCACCATTCATGGTGGCAATGAACAAGCGGTGACCCCAGCAACAGTAGAAGGCATTTGGTCAACAGATCCTGGCAAAACAGTCTATTGCGCGGCAGGTCTGCTTGGTGGCGAGAGCGTATGTAATGTAACCCTGTCTGGTCTAGACAAGAAGCAAAATAGTGTCGCCTTTACCGTCAAGAACATTAGCAACACTTCTTTCACTTACAACCCAGACGCCAATCACGATGACACGACTGGGGGCACGTCGATCCAGATCAACAAGGACGGCACGACCGTGGATCCTGATCCGGGTGGCCCAGGCAACCAGTCGCCGACGGCCGATTTCTCGTATACGCCAAGTTCACCACTTCCAGACGAAGTTGTTGCTTTCACAGACGCCAGCAGCGATCCTGATGGTAGCGTCGACATTTGGGATTGGGACTTCGATGATGGAAACACATCAAATGAGCAAAACCCCAGCCACGCCTTTGCTGACAATCGCACTTATCAAGTAACTCTGACAGTTACCGATGATCAGGGAGCGACTGACAGTACGAGCCAAACGGTAACCGTTAGCGATGGTAGCGTCGGAGACTTTACCTTGATAGCAAACGGCTTTAAGGTCAAGGGTGTGCAACACGCTAATCTCGAATGGAACCCTCCTACGACAAACGTTGTTATTTTCCGGGACGACAATCCAATTGAACCCGAACCCGCAATCACTGAAAATACTTACACTGACAATATCGGCAACAAGGGTGGCGGTTCTTACACCTATCAGGTCTGTGAAATCGACACTGGCGACTGCTCCAATGTAGTTGTGGTCGACTTCTAAATAGTTTCAGAAAGAGCCGGAAATTTCTAGCCCTGATATCGAACATTTTGGGGATGCGGTCGGTGACCGCATCCCTATTTTTATGGCTAAGTACGAATCAAAGAGATGGGTCTGGCAATCTTCATTCCATTGTCAGCCAAATGGTTGATGCTATCCTGTAGAGTGTGGCAAGCAGACGATCTTGGCAGGAGAAAAACAGATGATACCGACTTACAGTGGCGAGCTCCCTTATCTCACTACCGAGCAGATGATCGAAGTCGACCGGGCGATGATGGAAGACTATACCATCGGCCTCATCCAGATGATGGAAAATGCCGGCCGTAACCTGGCCCATCTGGCCCGCCAACGATTTTTCGATGACGATCCCCAGGGTAAACAAGTGATTATCCTGGCCGGGACGGGAGGCAATGGCGGTGGCGCCTTGGTTTGTGCCCGGCGATTGCACAATTACGGGGCCCAGGTACAGGTTTATCTGAGCAAAGCTGATGAAGCCTTTAAGAGTGTGCCCGCCAGGCAACTGGACATACTGCGCCGGATGCGGGTGCCGGTTGATCTGGCCGATTCAATCAGTCAGGCTGAAACACCCGATCTAATCGTCGATGGGCTTATCGGCTACAGTCTTAAAGGGGCTCCGCGGGGGACAGCGGCCGAACTGATCCGCTGGGCCAACAATCATAAAGCCCCGATCCTGGCTCTAGATGCGCCCTCTGGAGTAGACACGACCACGGGCACCGTATTCGATCCGGCCATCCAGGCGACCGCCACGATGACTCTGGCTTTGCCAAAGGTGGGCCTGCGGGCTCCGGGTGTCCAGGAGCAAGTTGGGGAACTTTACCTGGCCGATATTAGCGTACCACCTGGGCTTTACGCCGCGCCGGCACTAAGCCTCCAAGTAGGCCCTATTTTCGCCCAAAACGATATCGTCAGGTTGCCATTATGAATAAAATAGGAAGCCAATCCCCGGAAAATAAACAAGATAGCGCCGCGGCCGAACAGCGTATGCCTACCGAGGCGCCATCCGTATTGCTCCATCCAAGCGGATGACCTCGCCGTTTATCATCTCGTTCTCCACAATATGTTGGGCCAGGGCAGCATATTCTTCTGGCCTGCCAAGGCGTGAAGGAAAGGGTACTTGTTGAGCCAGGGAGTGGCGGGCTTTTTCTGGCAAACCGGCAAGCATGGGGGTGTCAAAAATGCCCGGGGCAATGGCCGCGACGCGAATGCCCAATTGGGCAAATTCGCGGGCGATGGGCAGGGTCATAGCGGCGATGCCGCCTTTGGAGGCCGAATAGGCAGCCTGGCCAATCTGACCCTCAAAAGCAGCCACGGAGGCTGTGTTGACAATTACCCCGCGTTCCCCGGCCTCATTTTCCTGGCCTTGGGCCATATATTCGGCCGCCAGTCTAATGACATTGAAGGTGCCGGTCAGATTTACGGCCACAACTCGGGCAAAGGCGTCGAGATCGTGAGGCCCCCGGCGGCTGAGGACACGAGCGGCAATAGCAATGCCGGCACAGTTAATAAGGCCATGCAAAGCAGCAAAATTCTCATCGAGCAGCGTTAGTGCATTCTGAACACTATCCTGGCTGGTCACGTCGGTGAGGGCGAAAAGCGCGCCAGCGCCTATCTCGGCCGCCAAGCTTTGACCCGCCTCGGCATTCACATCAGCAATGACCACATTGGCGCCAGCAGCAGCAAAGCGCCGGACCGTGGCCGCCCCTAAACCAGAACTTCCACCAGTGATTAAAAATGTACTTCCCTTGATATCCATTTGCCCTCCTCGAGCTGGTATCAAAATCTATTGGCCAAAAATGATCGAACTACATCCGCAGGTTGTTTAGTTTTGATAGGTGTGTGGATCGGCAAATTGAATGACGCCCCATTGGCCATTAACCGTCCATTTCGGGTCACGTTGAGTCACTTCCCTTACCTGGCTCGCCGTTAATCCACAGGCCACCTCCGATTTATGCGTTCTAAGGGCCACCAAAGGCGCCGGCAGATAACAAACGATGTCGGCAAATTGGACTGTATAAGGCCAGTGGCGATCGCCCAACAAACGCCGGTAGTTGGCATCTCCTTTACAAATTAAGAGATCTGATTGACCTAGTTCCTTTCCCAACTCTGGTGGCATACGCCACATAGAAAGCGGCGAGGTCCAGAACCAATGAGTTTGCAATAAAAGACGACCGTTATCCAAAAAAGCTTGCAGCTGGCGACCGATGGATGCCGTTTTCGAGTCTTGATCGGATTGCAGGAAATCTATTGTCTGGAGTATGTCCTTTATCATGGCGTCGGAAACAAATGTAGGATGAGCTTTGGCATGCAAGTGGACGGTTCGGACGATACCCTGTTCTAGTAGATAAACGACCAAGGCCAAGTCGGCGATCAATTCAAAGCCAGCATTGTCGATTAAAAAATCGACACGGCCGGCCGGGGTTTGTCTTTCCAATAGGTGGTTGACGACTGTCGGTGTGTCATCAACCAAGGTATGGGCTCGCCGCTGATCCCTATTCCAAAGGCCAGCCTTTGGCCCATCGCCGGCTGGCCACATACTGAGATCGGCCTGGTTGCCCCAAAGATCGGCCGTCAGCAGGTTAACCAATGCCTCACCCTGGTGGGTTGTTCTCAACAACAGTTCTTGGACCTGGGCGCTCAAGCTCCGAATTGCCTCGAGCGGTACCTGCAGGCCTTGTTGTTTTTGGTAAAGAAAGGGATCTAAACCCAGGCCTGGTCCATCTTGGAAATAACCGGTGGCCTGCAAAAATCGCCGGTAGAAATATGTCTCGACAAAGAACCAGGGGGGCTCGAGCCAATTTTGTCCTAAGTAAGGTGCGCCATATTTAGACCAATTAACTGCATCCGACGGTCGATCGTCAGTCAAGGCGCGAATCAGGCCCAGGGGGATTTCTTCTATCAGCTCTTGGACTTGAGCCTCATACTTGGGAAGGAAGTTGTTTTCGGCCAATGTTTGCCGGCCGATTGCCGGTAACCGGCGGGCGATACTATCGTACGTAAAAGTATCCTCTTCAAGCCCCCGAAGTGATTGTGGAATTGGCAATACAGGTTTATCGCAAGACATATTATTAATATCCGATGGATTTAGGTTGTTAATAAGCACATATTCGTTGAAAACATGTCAACTATAGTAACCAGGTGGTCAATTATGCCAAACTTTCTCAAGATCTCTAAAAAAATTGACCAAAAATACTACCTTATTCGCATGGTAAAATTCGTTCGGATCGATTACACTGAAAAGGAGAATCCACATCGGCATGGAATTCAGGAAATTGGTATTTTACGGCGCACCAATTGCTCTGTAGTTATAGTGGAAAGGGCTTCAGTACAACCCCGCCGCAACAACATTATATTGTCCAAGCTGGTATGGTCGCTGGCCTGCTAGATTGGCTGATCCACTGGTTGTATTTTTGGAAAGAGGAAAAACGAGGACGAGCCATGAAGGTTGCAAAAACAACGGATGGAAATCAGGTTATCGCTACGGCATCAGCGCCACCAAAGGCAGTTTGTCCTGCTTGTGGCGGTGATTTGACCTTGCGAAGTAGAAGTACGATGAACAACGGTAAACGAGCCTATTTTTGGCGGCATCGCAGCAATCAGAACAGCCATTGCAATGCCCGCAACCGGCCGATCTATAATTAAGTATGTGCGGTCGCTTTACGCTCATTGCACCGGGCGAGGCTGTCGCCGAATTATTTCAGCTACCTCTGATACCGACGCTTGCGCCGCGATATAATATCGCACCAACCCAACCGGTAGCGGCGGTGCGTGTTTCTCAAAAAACAGGCCAGCGAGAATTAACTCACTTTCACTGGGGTCTAATCCCCCGGTGGGCAAAAGATCCAAATATCGGGTCACGAATGATAAATGCTCGATCAGAATCGGCCGCTGAAAAACCCTCATTTCGAGCAGCTTTCAAATACCGTCGTTGCTTAGTGCCAGCCGATGGCTTCTATGAGTGGCAAAAACAAAATGGCAGCAAACAGCCAGTAAGGATCCAGGTAGGTGATGGGGATGTTTTTGCCATCGCGGGGTTGTGGGAGCAGTGGATTAGCCCGGAAGGCAGCGAAATCGAATCTTGCACTTTGTTAACCACAGAGCCCAATGATTTTTTGAGACCAATCCACAACCGTATGCCGGTAATTTTATCGCCGGCTGATTTCGATATCTGGCTCGATCCCCTGGCTCAGCATCCGGGAGAAGTTCAGCATTTAATGCGCCCCTACCCGGCCGCGGAAATCAGCTATTATCCGGTTAGCACCCACGTTAATAATCCTCGTAACGAAGATCCGCTGTGTATTGAACCGCTAAGCGTCTGAGCAGGGCTAAGTCTAGCTTTTTTCATCCTCACAACCCTCGTTTTCACTCTGCCGTCTAGTTCCTTCTGCCCCACCAGCCTAATTCAACGATTTGTCCCGTCGTCCATGCCAAGTTCCCACGCAATTGGTTAGATGGCAAGCCAATTCGGTATTACAATTCAGGAAAATCGGAGGTCTAAATGAGTAAATCACTGCCAAATTATCTGGAGTTTGCCAAAGAGACTGCCTGGCAGGCAGGTCAATTGACTCTGGGTTATTTTCAGACTGACTTACGGCCAGAGTTCAAGAGCGATGATACGCCGGTGACGATTGCCGATCGAAAGGCAGAGGAGCTAATTCGCAGCCGGATCGAGAAAGCCTTTCCCAAGCAGGCCATCGTTGGGGAAGAATACGGAACCTCCGAGACGGAAGGGGCCAGCCATCGTTGGTTTATCGATCCAATTGACGGTACCCGCTCATTCGTACGGGGAGTACCACTTTATGCGGTGCTTATAGGGCTGGAAATCGAGGGCGAGATTAAGGTTGGCGTTGCCCACTTCCCGGCCATGGGAGAGATGCTGGCAGCGGCCGAAGGAGAAGGGTGTTGGTGGAATGGTCGGGCGACGCGCGTTTCCAATATATCTCGTTTACAGGATGGTCTGGTGGTCCATTCTGATGCCCACTCCTTTGAAAAATATGGACGTGGAGCGGTCTGGGAACGAATAAAAGCTACCTCCGGTTTTCGAGCCGGCTGGAGTGATGCCTATGGCCATATGCTGGTGGCCACGGGCCGGGCTGAATTGATGCTCGACCCAATTATGAATGCTTGGGATTGCGGCCCATTCCCGATAATTTTCAGTGAAGCGGGTGGTTTCTTTGGCGACTGGCAAGGAAACAAAACCATATATGCTGATGAGGCTCTCAGCACTTCGGCCGCCTTGCTGCCCCAGATATTAAGCTTGATCAATCAGGACTAAAATCGGGCTCGCTCCGGGCCACAAACCCCTGATCTATTTAGCGATCGGGGGCTTTTTTTTATCCACATATTTTTCTCAAATTGTCTACAAACTTTCTACACAATTGGCTTGTAGGATAGCTGCCGAGTTGTTAGTTCGATCCGAGGTGAATCAATTGTGAAGAGAGTTATTTTGTTGATAATTGGCATGCTAGCCATAACATTGGCTATTGCCGCAGGTTTTTGGGGCCAGCAAAATTCACAGCGCCCAGTTGAAAACCAAATAGCAAAACCGGTAACCGTACCGGTGACGAGCGGTACGGTTCAGCAGACTGTTACCGCACCAGGGCAATTTGTCGGGACACTAGAACAGGTCTTGGGCCTGGATGTGTCAGGTCGACTCATCGAATTAAATGTGCGACCAGGCAGCCTGGTAAAAGCAGGCGAGGTTCTGGCCAAGCTGGATCCAACGCCCTACGAACAAGCACTGGCAGATGCCAAGACAGAATTAGAAAGAGCCGAAGTCAAACTCGCTCAAGACTTAGCGGATGCTGATCTACGGGCGCAAAATGGAGAGGCACTGGTGGGCAACGCTCAAGCCCAACTCCCCTCCCAAACAGCGGCCGAAGTCAACTTGCAGGCGGCCGTGGACACTGAGAAACGAGCTGAAGTCGAATATGACAAAGCTCTGAATCGACCCTGGGATCCGCCAGAAGTTACCGAAAGTTATCGTCTGGAGCTAGAAAGAGCGAGGCGGCAGCGGCAGATAAGTCAGGCTGAATATGACCAGGTTCTAAACCTTCGTTGGGCAGCCAGTCAGCAAGTATCGGCGCTGCAGACGGACCTGGAGCGAGCCAATTTGGCTACACAAAATTTAGAAGTCTCAGGAGTGGACCCTTTGCTCCATCGAGCAGTTGCCCGAGCTGAAAAGAATGTCGCGGCAACGAGCCTCCTTGCCCCATTCGATGGCGTTATTTTGGCGGTAAACGCCCGAAACGGGGAATTTATAGCGGCGGGAACTGACTTGATGTTGCTCTCGGATCCAGCAGCCGGAGAAGTGAGAACCACCGTGATCGAAGAGGATCTATCACTGGTTAAGATTGGTCTGCCGGCCGAGATCTATTTCGATGCTCGACCCGATCTGGCCGTGCACGGCAGGGTGAACAGATTCGTACCCCAGCGCGTTTCCGGAGAAACACGCCCCCTCTACCACGTTTATATCGAACTGGATGACACCGTTCCTGAAGGTGTTTTTGCTGGCATGACCGCCGATGCATCCATCGTGATTGAGGAAACTACAGAAGCCCTGCGACTACCGAGAGCTCTTGTAAGCGCCCGTTCTGATGGAACAGCAACCGTTGAGCTCTGGCAGGCCGGTCAAAATGGGCAAAGAGATATTGAAGTAGGGCTACGGGGAGACGTTTATATCACCGTCTTAAACGGACTGGAAGAAAACGATCAAGTTGTGGCTGAGTAAGTCTAATCATCTCATATCTGCAGGAAACTATTATGGAAAAAACATCAGTCATTCAAGTCAAAGAGCTCAGCCGACAATACCAAATGGGAGAAAGTATTGTACATGCCCTGCGTGGGGTTAGTTTCCAGGTGCAGAGAGGTGAATTCATTGCTCTGATGGGTCCTTCAGGTAGCGGCAAATCGACACTGATGCATTTACTCGGTTGTTTAGATACACCCTCGGCCGGGATCTATTTCTTGGATGGGCAAGATGTCAGCCAGCTTTCTAAACAACAAATGGCCACGGTGCGCAACCGCCAGATAGGGTTTGTATTCCAGACTTTCAATTTATTACCGCGGTTAAGCGCTTTGGCCAATGTCGCGATGCCTCTCCTGTATCGGGGAAGAAATAGCCAGAGCAAAGAACAGGCAAGAGAAGCCTTGTCCTGGGTGGGTTTAGCAAACCGGGCCCAACACCGCCCCAGCGAGCTTTCCGGTGGCCAACGCCAGCGGGTAGCCATCGCCCGGGCGTTGGTCACGAATCCAGCGATCATCCTGGCAGACGAACCCACCGGCAACTTGGACAGCCGAACCGGTGCGGAGATTATGCAGCTAATAACTCAGCTTAATCGACAGCCGGTCATCAAAGAAAACGGCAGCCAGCAGGCACGCACCATTATTCTTGTTACTCATGATTCTCAGATAGCTCAATATGCCCACCGCATATTGCAGATGCAAGACGGAGAAATCGTAAATGGTTAATCAAGAGAGAATCCTGATGGTAGACAAAGTAGCTCCAGTTTTTTCCAATTTTTCGCTAGCGGTTAGCCCAATATTCCGCACAGAGAGCGTCCTTATTGGGTATCGTCAAGCAACAGCAAGAACCTACTCCAAATGACCTTATTCAACACGATCATAAGTGCGTTACAAGGAATCGCCGGGAATCGACTTCGGGCCATCCTAACGACGCTGGGAATTGTCATCGGTGTGGCTTCGGTCATTACCATGTTGGCTTTGGGCAACGGTGCCCGGGCAGCGGTCGAAGCAAGCTTTCGCCACCTCGGATCAGATACCGTGCTTATTCAAGTGAAAGACAAGATTGACCAAGGCGAGATCGTGCCAGTTGGGGAGATTCTATCTTATGAAGAAGGCTTACAGATGCCAAAAGAGGTTGCACTCGTGAGTCGAGTCATTATGACGATCGGAGGAGAAGGAAAGATTAGGCGCGAGCGAAACGTGCTTGATATGTTGGTAACAGGCACCACGGCCGAGGGGATACTAAATATCATCTCCCAACAACAGGTACAACCAGCCAACTGGCCAGATGGCCAACCGTTTAGCGAAGCAGCTTTCTTAGGCCGTGGCCGATTTTTTACCCCGGCCGAAGTCGTATCAAACGCTCGGGTTTGCGTGTTGGGTCATAAAACAGCCACCGATCTCTTCGAAGGGGACGATCCGTTAGAAAAAGTTGTGTGGGTCAACAGACAGCGCTGTTTGGTCATTGGCGTGTTAGTCGAGTTGGAGGTGACCAACCCTGTTTTACGCAATCAGATTCGGCCAAATGAGAGCTTCTACATGCCCATTAGTACGGCTATAGAAAATCTATTTGACGAGGAGCCGTCGGTGGAAATAACAGCGCGTATCAGCGACGAAGGGCAGATGAGCAGAGCACGAAAAGATATTACTGGCTATCTGCGTATGGGCCACGATGTCGAATTAAATGAAGAGGGAGAATATGAAGATGATTTCAATTTGACGACGCGACAGGAGATCTTAGGCGCCCAACAAGCGGCTGCCCGCACATTTTCCTTTCTGTTGGCCGCCATGGCTACCGTTTCGCTTGTGGTTGGGGGCATCGGCATCATGAACGTCATGCTGGTCAGTGTCATGGAGCGAACCCGGGAAATCGGTATTCGCCTGGCTGTTGGAGCCGGGCAGCGCGATATCGTACTGCAGTTCCTATTTGAGGCTGTCTTTATTAGCGCAGCCGGGGGCATATTCGGAATCGCCGTCGGCGTTTTGGCTATCCCCTTTGTCGCTAATTTCAACGAGGGCGTGGCCCTATTGGCGCCTATTAGCATTCCCCTGGCTTTTGGCGTGGCTCTATTAACCGGCCTGATATTTGGCCTGTATCCGGCCGTACGGGCTGCTAGCTTGGATCCAATTGAAGCGCTGCGCCATGAGTAGCAGGTCATCTGGATGGTCGGAACAGCAAATAGGAATGGAGTCTATCCTTGATAAGAATTCACTTCGAAAAAACGAAGCCTCTGAATTATTAACCTTTGTGTTTATTAGATAAGGAGAAATCAAATGAAGAAAACGATGTTTATCTTACTCGGGGGTCTTGCATTAGTGGCCGTTTTGGCGGCCGGCACATTCACCGCTGTTCAATTGCTCAACACGAACCCAGCAGATGAAGAATTACCGGTCGGAGCGATGGTATTCGAGGATGTCTTTGATGACGGGAGCGGGAATCCGGTTACCGTCAAAACCATCGTGAAACCGGCGGCCGAATTACCTCAGCGTCCGGCCGAGGCGGGTGGTATTTTCCTGCGGGCAGAAGACAATAGTTACTTCGTTGGAACCGGATCGATATCGCTCAATGTATCGGTCATAAATGGCGAGCGCTCAGTTGCGGCCGAACACAGCGGCCCCGAGCTTGAGGTAATAGTAGGGCATGACACGATCTTTTACGATGATATAACAGAACTTCAATTTGAAGCGTCAGAGTCTACTGAAAACAGGGTCCAACAAGAAGTAAGAGTGGCTGAACAACCTGACGAGATGCCGGAGGCGGCTAACATCACCGCCTGGGGAGAGCGCAGAGGCGACAGAGTTTTTGCAGATGTCATCGTCTTCTCGGAGGGCGCATAGGACGACAAAGGTCTGTTCCGGAGCATCTCATTGTTCCAGTGACTGTGCTAAAATCATCGTTCTGACCTGCAATAAGCGAAGACTGTCGGATTTCCGGCAGTCTTCGTCTGGCAAAATAACATGTCCCAAAAAATATTGATTGTTGAGGATGAACCAAAGATAGTCCGGACGCTTAGCCTGTATCTAGATCAAGCGGGTTTTTTGACAATCGCTACCCATGATGGAGCCCAGGCTATTCCTGCTTTTCGCCAGGAGAAGCCCGATCTGGTGTTACTTGATCTAAACCTGCCGGGAACCGACGGCATTGATGTTTGCCGAGCCATTCGACGGCATTCAAATGTGCCCATCATCATGCTAACTGCGCGTATCAATGAAGAAGATCGCTTGATCGGTCTGGAGCTAGGGGCAGATGATTATATCCTCAAACCTTTTTCGCCACGTGAAGTTGTCGCTCGTGTCAGGGCAGTGTTGCGGCGTACACAGGGCGATCTAAGCACTGAACCGGAGCTGATTCGTCGCGGCGATCTGCTGATTGATACTGCTGGATACCAAGCTTGGGTAGGCGAGAAATCCCTCATGTTGACCCAATCGGAGTTTGAAATTCTAGTCATATTAGCAAGAAATTCTGGCCGGGTCATGAGTCGCTTACAACTTTTGGATGAAAGTTATGGCATTGCCCATGAAGGCTATGAACGTAGTATTGACCAACACATCAAGAATGTCCGCCGCAAAATTTCAGATTCAGGCGGCCGGTCGGATCTCATCCAAACAGTCTATGGAGTTGGATATCGTCTAAACGCCGAGAACGATTTGCACTCGGGAACAAAAAGATAATGTTTCGTAGCCTGTGGTTTAAGCTTGTGGGCGCCTTTGTAGCCGTGGTCATCATCACCCTGGCCATTGTCCTGTCGGTTGTTTTAGCAATCACTCAGCGCGAATTTGACCAGTTCATCATCGACAGCAATGAGGCCATTCAACAGTTCCTCCCTTTAAGCGCAGATGAATCAACAGAAATAATTTCGGGTGATTCCGAACTATCACCCGGAACCATCATAGAAAATGTGACTATTGATAAAGAGGTGATTACCAGTGAGGATCCCACTTCGGGGCAGACTGTTGAGATTATCGAAGAGACAGTGCGCATCGAGCAAGGGATTCGTGAAGCAACCGAGTTTGAAGGAGCCAAATTTCTAGCTAATGTGCAACAAGCAGCCCTCTTAAGTATTGCCATGGCCGGTTTAGTAGCAATTCTTGTCGGCACGTGGTTATTTCGCCAGATTACCCGGCCGATGGATGAATTACGCGTCGCAGCCCAATCTTTGGCCGATGGGGATCTGACTGTACGCATCAAGGCTTCATCTCAAGACGAGGTAGGCAAGGTAGCTGAAGCTTTCAACCATATGGCCGGCGAGATAGAGAATCAAGAGAATTTGCGTAAACAGATGGTCGCCGATGTAGCCCATGAGTTACGCACACCCCTGACGGTGATGCAAGGCAATATTGAAGCTATGATCGACGAGTTGGTAACACCAGACCGAGATGAGCTTAATGGATTGCACGATGAGGTAATGCGATTAACGAGATTGGTTGAAGATTTGCGGCTTCTCTCGTTAGCTGATGCCGGCAATCTGGAATTGACCCTAACCCCGCTAGACCTAAACGAGCTTATCGAAACCGTAACCCGGCAAATGGTGCCTTTGGCCATGGAACAGGATGTCACACTGAGCAATCGGTTGCTATCTGAAAATGTGGTGATCGATGCCGACGCGGACAAACTCCGCCAGGCGCTGGTGAACTTAATAAGTAACGCTATTTCCCACACGCCGGCAAACGGAAATGTGATTATTCGTTTACAGTCGGAGTCCACACGCGTCCGCATTGAGGTGAGAGACGAAGGTCCTGGTATCCCCGAAGAGGATATTCCCTTCGTCTTTGATCGCTTCTGGCGCGGCGACAAATCTCGTAGCCGAAGTGAGGGCGGGTCAGGGCTCGGATTGTCCATTGTCCAGCAAATAATAACCATGCATGGGGGAGAAGTTTCGCTGGAATCGACACTGGAAAAGGGCAGCCTCTTTATCGTGTATTTGCCCTTGCCGATCGGTCAAGAGGGTAAGGAGACCGGTTAGAATCACCATAGTAATTCAGCCCAGTGCAACTGGTTTGCTTTTTCTTATCCATGTTTTTGGGCTAGGCTTTCGTTTTGATTAGGCCTCTTCGAACAGCCGGTCACCCTTATGCAATCGAAAGGCTATTTCGTAGGTTTGGCCCTGAGCCCGGACCGTAGGTGAATGGGCGGCCAAGTAGCGTATAGCAGCTACCAGCACATGCGTAGCGGCACCGGTTCCTCGTAGCCGCTGGTATTGCCTGACAGCGGCTTCCACCGTCTGTATGGTGTGGAAATCACGATCCTCGCGAAGCAACTAAGTGACCTAGGTATGCTAGAAGCCTATCCGGGTCACCTCCACTATGAATATATTGGGCTACGAGGGCGCCGGCCTGGTTCACTTGTTGTTGCCGATCCAATAACCTGACAAGCTCCTTCAAAAACTCGGCCGGATCGCCGTTTGGACCATCTGGCTCAGGCAACTGGGCGGCCGGGATATTTAGGAATCGATCTAAATAAACGCTCATAGCAGCGTCAAAAACACCACGTAATAGTTCTGTGGAAGGGGAACGTCGCAAGCCTTGTTCGACAGCATTGGCAAAGGTAAAGGTATGTAAAGCAGTATCCCAATCGGGGAATTCGTTGCTTGTATGGAATTGGGCAATGCGCAAGGCTGCCGCATAAGAGACCGTTGCCGCCAAATCAACTTCTGTTGCCCCGGCGCGCAGAGCTTGCAACAAAGTTTCCACGATAAGCTGGGGATCGTCTCCGTGAAGCGCCGGAATCACCTCGGCCTCCCTGATCCAAACATGTCCTCCGGCACGCACCTGCCGGCCGGCCTCGATAGTTTCGGGGAGAGCTGTAAAGGTGGTTTCCAGGATATCGATCAGATCGACTGGATTGCGCCAGGCGTTAGACTCTTCCATCCGGTCGGCCGTGGTATAACCTCGCACCAAGCTGGATAACACTTGTTCGGCATGCTGCCATCCGGCAATATCCAGCGCTTCAAATGCTTTATTGGTGAAATCGACCGGATGGCCTATGTCAATGTAACGATGATCAGTAGCCGCGGCAAAAAGCATATCGGCCATCCGCCTATCATCGGCGCCGGTCCTAATGGCCGAAATGACACATCGTTCGGCCCCATCCGAATCGCGTACTTCGACAAAGCGGCGAAACCAACGCTTCAGCGTGGCGAAATCCGTCGTTTCCGTGGGCAGTGGCCTGACTGCAAAGCGGGGTGGCTGGCCAAATGTTTCTTGGGATACGGCCGACAGCCCATGAAAGAGAGCCCGCGGCCGATCTTCAGCGTCTAGATAAGGCATTAGATTCATCATGCAAGTATGAATGGTTAGTCCCTGGCGCCAACCACGCCTGAGATAGGTAGTGCCAAAGTCTAGGCCAGCCCAAAAAGGCACCTTAGGATCCCCCTCATCCTGTAAGAGGGTCAGAACAGATTTGCCTAGGACTAAGGACAGGTCTCGCTCAAGTCCCACTCGCAATCGCTCGCGATGGTGCTCGCGCGGGTCATTGTGTTGGGCCATGTCAACCCACACTTCATCATCCCGAATTTCAACCGGATAGCTGCGGACGTCATCGGCCCATTGGTCAAAAGTCCCGCCACTTTCCAGATCGAAACGTGCGTGGTGCCAATGGCAAGTGAGTATGCGATCTTTGACTGTGCCTCGTTCCAGGGGAAAACCCATATGAGGGCAGCGATTATCGACGGCAAAAACTTCATCCCCAGCGGCAAAAAGTGCGACCGTATGTCCATCTAATTGCAGCGGTAGGCAGCCGGTCGTCGTTATCTGTGCAAGTGAGGCAGCGCGAACAAATTTGGCCTCTTTGCTAGCCATATTTACCTCCTACAAGAATCTCTGTATTGTTTCTGTGCCCGGGTTCAGATCAATGATTATCCTAGCCGGTCAATCTTGGCCCCATAATAACCCAGTCAGCTTCCCGTGAAAATACCAGCTTCAAGAATTCGAAAAGAAGATTGGCAAATAATTTGCTATCTATAGGAATCTTCAACGCTACGAATGCCGACCATCTTTCTGCCCCTTCACTTCAAAGTTCTTCCTCATATTGACCATAACCTAGCGTTACTTCTTAGTGGACGAAATATTGCGATATTGCGATATATCGAACTATGTCGCAATATATTCTAGTGGATTAATGATGTTAGGCGGCACCGGCTTTTAAGTCCTTCGCGTTGCTGGGCTGCTATGACCCATGGCAGGCATTTCGTAGTTGTTCGCAATGCTATTCTCTTTTCCAAATCTACGAATGAACCAGAAAACACCAAGAAATGAGTCGCCCTGATGAACGAACTGATCACTATTCCAACGGTCGTTGATGGCTTACGAGAGCTAGGCGTCCAATCGGGGGACGCGCTACTTGTACATACCTCATTGTCTGGTTTTGGTCACGTCCAAGGTGGCCCGCAAACGATCATTGAAGCTTTGATCGAGGCGGTAGGACCAAGCGGAACCGTGATGATGCCTGCGATGAGCGCCGGCCGGTTTGATCCCAGCGAATGGCGCAATCCACCAGTGCCTGAAGGCAGGTGGGACCGTATTCGATACGAATCACCTTTGTACCACCCACTCAAAACGCCAACTGTGGATGTAGGTGTTGTTAGCGAATTGTTTCGCACCTGGCCAGGTTCGCGACGCAGTGAGCACCAGCATTCATCTTTCGCTGCCTGGGGTAAGTATCGTGACAGGCTACTCAATACTCACCGCCTCGACGACCGGTTCGGAGAGTCCTCCCCACTGGCCAGGTTTTACGACTTGGCTGGATCCGTCTTGTTTTTAGGGACCGATTTTGATACGTGTACCAGTTTTCACCTAGCCGAGTACAGGCAAGGCAGTCCGCCGACAAGAACGTTCAAGGCAATTGTCCTTAAGAGGGGCAAACGAGAGTTAATCGAATATACGGATGTAGACACGGATAGCGGTGTCTTTGCGGAGATAGGCAGAGCATTCGAGCAAACGTGTTTGGTCGGTAAGACCACTATCGGTCGAGCGAATTGCCGCCTATTTTCTATTCAAGATGCAGTGAACTTCGCTACGGATTGGTTTGCAGGAACCATCACCAATGCTGAGTCTCGGCCGCAAGCTCATGAATAGCAGGAGAGCCATTAGTGCCGCATATTCTACGCTTGCCACCGCCGGCGACGTCCGAAGCACGGGAACGCACGTTTAGCGGCGTAGATTCAGGTCATCAGATGACAGTTGTCGACCCGGAACCCAGAGCTTCTTTTAAAAATTGTTTGACGGTTTGAATGGGGATCGCTAAGCCGACACCTGGGCCTGAGATCATGGTGTTGATACCAATCAAACGGCCGTGATCGTCGACCATAGGACCACCAGAGTGGCCGGGTCGCAGGTGCAGTCCAACCTGAATCAACTCACCCTCGTAGGGGATACCCTGCAACGGCCGGCCGGAGGCGATGACCATGCCGGCGGTGGTCGCTCCGGTTACACCCCATGGATGTCCTAAAGCAACCACCCAATGGCCAGGCTGCAATGCTCGGCCATTTCCCAGGGGTATAGCCGGCAAATCTGTCGCCTCTATGGAGACAGCGGCCAAATCGCACTTTTCATCATAAGCTAGCAGACGACCAGGGACCGTTCGGCCATCCCAAAGCGTTATTTTTGGCGAGCGGCGTTGGACCACATGGGCATTGGTAACAATCAGGCCATCACTGTGCAAGATGGTTCCAGCGCCATTGCCCTGGCGGGCCGTATGCACCTGCACCAGGCTTTGCCGAGCCAAAGCTACGACGGACGAAAGTTGGTCATTTAGCGTTTCAAGTACTTTTGATTTCACCGCTCGCCCGGAGTCACATTCACGCTACGCGTTTCGCCACCGCGCAGGATATTGAGGGGTACTTTCTGGCCTGTTATCTCACCACTGAGCAGGGCCAACAGGTCATCGTGGTGGCGTACTGGCGTTCCGTCGAGTCCGACAATGGTGTCCCCTAAAACCAGGCCACCTTTGTCGGCCGGACTGTCAGTTTCCACACTAACGATAAGTAATCCCGTCTCTTGTCCTAGTTCTTCGGCAGCGGCTGAGGGCAGGCGTGCCGGCTGGGTGCTTACACCCAGATATCCCCGGCGCATTCGTCCATGAGCTAGCAAGGCAGTTGCGACTCGGGCTAAAGTAGACGTTGGTATGGTCAGGCTTACCCCGCGCAAGAGAGCCGAGGTATTTAAACCGAGCACCTGGCCGTGGGCATTTACTAGGGGCCCGCCGGAAAAACCAGGGTACATGACCACATCTGTCTGCAAATAGCGGTCGATGTGCCCTCCAATGCGCGTGCGCCAATTGTCACCAAGAGCGCTAACGATGCCCAAAGTAGCCTGAACAGTTCGGCCGGGGCGGCCAAGAGCAAGAACGATGTGGCCAACTTGCAGCTCATCACCAGCGCGCTCGGCCGGGGCCAGGTCAGTCACCTCTGCCTTCACGACTGCCAGGTCGGTGCTGGGATCACGCCCGACCAAGCTGGCCTTTACTGACTGACCATCGGGTAAACCAACTCTGATCTTATTTTCTTTTTTAACCACGTGGTTGGCGGTGATAATGATGCCCCCATCGGCCCAAACGATGCCCGTAGCCGGCAGGCGACGACGTCCTTCCACCCGAACCACGCCCGGCCCGGCTGTCTCTACAGTCTGGGATAATGCATCTGACAATTCTGCTAATACGTTGGCCATGATTTTCCTTTTTGTGCGCTGATACCTTGACTCCTAGCCCAATTCGCCCACAGCGATTGGCTGAAGTCTATTCATTACTTAGATAGAGATGAGTTTAGCTAACAAGAGATTCGCCGGTATCGGCTTTTTGGTTAGGACAAACCTGGAAGAATGGCTAGGTGAATTTGGCGCCAGTTTCTTGGGAAGGGATTACAGCAAAATGAGTCCTAACCGGGTAGCTTGAACCACGGCCGCCGTGCGGCTTTCAGCACCCAACTTGCCCATAATAGCATTGACATGGAACTTAACGGTATGATCACTTATATCTAATTGCCGGCCGATGGCTTTGTTGGAAAAGCCCTCGGCCAATAACTGAAGCACTTCCATTTCCCGAGGCGTCAACGCTTCTTCCAGAGCTGGCTCTTGGCCAAGTGTGGGCGGAATGATCGTAGCCAATAGTTCAGGCTCGCCGACAACGAGGCCACTGGCGACGCCTTTGACAGCAGCGATCAATCGCTCTATGGCTATGTTTCGAAACAATGTCCCCTGGGCTCCGGCCAACCAGGCAGCCGCGGCCGACTGTTCATCTGGTACGAGGACGACAAAGGAAGTCGCTGCGTTTTCGTCGCCGGTTGGCATTTCTTCGAGCAAAGACAGCCCCTCTTCTGGCTCCCAGCCCAGATCCCAGATAACGACATCCGGCTGGTATATATCTAAATCAGCTTGCAGCCTTTCACTTTCCTCTATCTGTCCCACAACGAGCAGAGTCGCTTGGTCAGTTAATAGAGCGACCAGACCGGCTCGAGCCAATGGATCTGTGGCGACAACCAACAGTCGCAGATCAGCCATCACCACTCACATAAACACGAGGAACGCGCGTGTTAATATTGGTCAAGATTTCATAGGGAATCGTACCAGCCCATCGAGCCAGATCGCCACAGGTAATGGCTTCCCGGGAATCGATCGAATCGCCAGACTCGCCAATCAGAATCACCTCGTCTCCATTATAGGCAGTGTTCCATTCGATATTGACCATCATTTGGTCCATACAGACGAGGCCGATTACCGGATACTTCTTACCCCGAATGATCACTTCAGACTTATTAGATAGGCTGCGAAAATAACCATCGCCATAGCCAACTGGAATCGTAACAACCCGGACCATATGATCGCTTTGCCAGGTCGATCCGTAGCTTACGGGATGATCTGGCTTCACAACTTTAAAATAGACAACCTGAGATTTCCAACTAAGGGCCGGTCGAACCTGAATGGAGCGCCGGACTTCGGGTGAGGGATAGACTCCATATAAGAGGATGCCGGCCCGCACCATATCAAAGTGACTATCAGGCAACTGCAATATCGCCCCAGAGTTAGCCATGTGCCGCATGGGCAGGGGAAGATTATTCTGCTCGTAATATGACAGTACCGCCTCAAAACGATCTAATTGGACTTGAGCGGAGGTCAAATCGGCCGCATCACTGTTGGCGAAATGGGAAAAGATGCCCTCGATCTGGCAATAGTCGCACTTTTGAGCCGTCTCCAATAACTCTAAAGCACTGTAGTAGTGGACGCCAATGCGCTCCATGCCGGTATCGATCTTGAGATGAACTTTGGCCGTCTTGCCCATCGCTCGAGCGGCGCTATTGGTCTGGGTGAGTTTTTCAATAGAGGAGGCGGTTAAGGTCAGATCGTACTCAAGAAAGAGCGGGATCTGATTGCCCAGAATGCCACCCAAGACGAGAATAGGGGCTGTGATGCCATACTCACGCAACAGGATGCCCTCTTCCAAAAAGGCGACACCCAGATAGGGCACAGCCAACGAGGCAAAATGCCTGGCAACCTCAACCAGACCGTGCCCATAAGCATTGGCCTTAAGGATAGGCATGACGGTCGCCGGGGCAACCGATTGCTGGATGGCCCGGTAATTAGCGGACAAGCGAGCCAAATCTACTTCGACATGGGTCGGCCGGACTAAACCGTTCTCCGTTATCGTTGGATTGTTAATCGACATATATCCATTCTAGCCAGGGACCGGTTGAAGCGCACGTCACCGCCCAAACTTCGAGCGGATTGACGTACTTTACTTGACCCAGTCTATCACCGTCGCTCCCGCTGGTAACTGCATGCGGATTGCATACCAGGAACCTGCTTCGACCAGCCAGGTGACTGGATCTTGACTGTTGTTAGCTCCTTCAAAGCCAGTATAGGTCAGCCATCGGCCATCTGGACTCCAGATGGGTCGGGATCCCTGGCCCAGATAATGGCTCGAGCTACCGTCAGTGGCAATAACCCACACGCCTCTCGCACCGGGGTCCACATCCTCAGCCTCAAAAGCCAGCCAACGACCATCTGGGCTCCAGCTGGGAGGAGGGAACCAACCGCCCCGCCCTGCATTCTGATAAGGGTGGAGAGTCAATGCTGTTTGCCTGTCCATATCGAGCACGACCAGAGCGATGCGCCAATCGGGATTTTGGACAGCGGCTGTCCAAGCCAGCTGCCGGCCGTCTGGCGACCAAGCTGGTCCGCCAATTCGTTGTAAACCTTCCACTCCCCAGGCGGTCAGATCAAGAGGTTCAGGCCCTGTATCCCAATGGTAGAGCCAGGCAGTGCCCGTCCTATCATAAGCAATTGTTTTACCATCTGGACTCAGACCAGGGAGTGCGTTGGACATGACTTCTTCATCCAAGATAGTGTAACCCCGGCCGTTGGTTTTGGCAGTCGATAAAAAACCACTAGTTGGCCCAGGATCGCTACCAAGTGGCCAGGAGCCAAAAACAATAGTTCCCGGCTGAGAAGGCCACCACTGGAGACAACAATGAATACGACCGCTGCCCTGGGTCAGGTTGCGTTGCTTCATTGTGACCATATCGACTAGCCAGATGTCGCCATCAACCGTATAGATGGCCTGCCGGCTATCAAGAGAAAGTACGGCACCAGGGTTGATTTCGGCCAGTAACGTTGGCTGCCAGTTACCAGCGACCTGCCACAATCCGGCATCGTCTACGTAAATTAGGCCGGGGAAAACAGGGGCAGGGGTACGAGTCGGATGAGGCGAGGGCACATCCCAGGGGGTCCAGGTGGGACTTGGGTTAGGAGACAAAGTTGGCTCAGTGGAATTTGTCAGAGCATCGGTCGCTGCAGGTTTCTGCTGCTCAGCGGTCCCTTGAGGCTGCACCGTGTCCACTGGAAAAGGATAGGGAGCTGGGGTGACAGTTACTGCACTGCTACGCGTCGGCAGTGGACCGCTAAAACCTGGCTCGACTTCAGCCGGCAGACAAGCCACCAGGAGATAGACAAGCGGCAGCAGGAGGAAAATAAGTGAATAGAGCGGAGAACGACCGAAAGTTCCTTTAGCCAACATGGCCCATATCCTTGTTTTAAACAAGCAAGCAACCTAACCAACCTTAGAATATGTCGATGCCACTATTCTAACAGAGCAGAAACTAGCTTAGGCAACGCCCGGCAGACGATTACCTGACAAATACCAGGCGAAAAAAGATCATGTTAATATTGGGAAGCCATGGAGTCGAGGAAAGAAGAAATAGGACCTGCCAGGGGAGACTAGCTATTCCGCTGAGGCAGCGGATATTTTCTGCCTTCTTATCACGATAATCGTCAAATCGTCAGCCGGCGGATGGTCACCAACAAACTCATTAACCGCATTCACAATAGCCTGGAGCAGTTGCTGGGCTGAGTTCCACTCCTGAGAGATGAGCACTTCTCTAAGTCCATCATCATCAAAGAAGCGGCCGGCTGCATCCCGGGCCTCCGTTACACCATCAGAGAAAAAAACCAGAAAATCACCGGCAGCGATCTCGATCTCTCGCTCTTCCAGGTAAACTTCCTCGAATGCGCCAAGCAGCATGCCCTTGGTCACTAGCTCTTCGACCTGACCGGTTTCTGCATGAAGCCAAAGCGGTCTTTCAAAGCCGCCATTGGCAAATACCATTCTGCCCGAACGCGCATCCAAGGCCGCGAAGACAGCGCCAAGGAAAAGGGGTGAGCGCGTATCCAGGGAGATAAGGTGGTTTGCTCGCTGCAGCGTTTCAGCTGGGTCGCGACCGGCCAAGGTTTCGGCGCGGATGGCCATACGGCAAGAGGTCATAAACAAAGCGGCCGGCACTCCCTTCCCGGTCACATCGGCGACAACCAGATTAACTCGAAAGGGATCAGCAGGGTCATATATAAAATCGTAAAAGTCACCCCCGACTTCTCGTGCAGCACTATAACTGGCGACAAATTCCCAGCCCTCTAAGGTCGGACAATATTCCGGTAGCAAGTTTAATTGAATACGGCGGCCGATGCGCATTTCTTCTTCCAATCGCTGATGTATGACTTCTTCCTCCATCAAACGACGCAATCGGGCGGACATGATCGACATGACCTTAACGCCAAAATCGGGATGTTCGCGGAGTAATTCGACAAAGCGAGCCTCATTTACCACTAGCAACTTGCTGTCAACGACGGCGGCGACGGTAGCACTGCGCGGCTGGTCATCAACAAGGGCCATCTCGCCAAAAATACTGCCTGCCCCCAACCGATCTATCGGCGTCCCCTCTATCGTGATAACCACCTCGCCTTCCAAGAGGACGAACAACTCCTCGCCAAGTTGACCCTCCTCGAAAATGACTTGACCGGCCGTGTACAGCATATAGTCGTCAGGTTGGCTAAAAAAGCCATAACCCCTCATTGAGGCTGTGTTTTGCACGGACATAGGTCCCTAATCTCCCCGCGTCAACTCGTTATCGGCAACCAGAGATGGCGCTATTTCGTTAAAAGGCGTTCCAATCGACCATGATCAACTCGTTCTGGTCCTCGGGAGTACGCCGGTAAGATAGCTCGTCGACAAACGATCGCATCATATGTACGCCCAGCCCACCGACCGGCCGTTGCTCCAATGGCGGGTTCATATCGGGCGGCGGAACCAAAGTGGGATCAAAAGCAGGAGCATTATCGAACAATCGAACTTCAAGATTCGAGCCTTCACGAGTCAATTCGATGGTAACATCGCCAGGCACATTTTGATAACCGTGATTCAGTATATTGATAACCGCTTCGTTGACGGCTAAAACGAGTTCGCCAACTGCATCGGGATTTGCGCCTAACTCAGTCGCCGAATGCTCGACAAACAAACGAATATTTCCCATATCTTCCTGCCTGGCAGCAGGATAATGTCGGGATATCTTACTCATCAAAAAGAAGCGATCGCCTCTTTGTAGTTTTTATGGACTTCTAAGAACATATCATACCCAGACACACTGAGGGCTTTTGAGGCATTCTTTGAAGGTTTCAACAACTTTAGATGAGGCGATTTATATTGTCCAGAAGCGATTCCTTTGCGCACGGCCTGGTCGCTCTCATCTGGAGAGTCAGTGCGCAATAAATCAAAAACGTAATGGATTGCCCGCAACCCAGAACTAGTGATATAAGGCACATCGCTCAGATTTAATATCAAATTGCGGGTACCGGCCTCATATGCTTCGGCCGCCTGGGATCGTAATGGCTCTTCACTGGCGAGGTCTCCCTTTAGCTGAAACATGGTCACTGGGATTCGTCCTTCGTCGTGGGTTACAACAATCTCCATCATTTGCCTCCTCTGTATAAATAGGTGCTTAGATCGCACGAGATAGAAACTATGGCTTTTACTCGTTAACCAATCGGAAATTCGCCAGTCACTTTCGCTATCAGTTATCTGCGCTAATCGGGTACTTGACCAACTTAGTCGGACTACTCAACCATTGCAAGGGGAATCTTGCCCAAGTTCGATAATCTTTGGTCCACAGTTCTTGCTCTGCCAAAGCGCCACCCTACATCTGGAATATAAGCGATAAACCATTATCGGCTTCAGACTGGTTGACTGTGCAAGCCAACAGCAGGCTAATGGTACAAGTCCAATTCATCCTGGTCAATGCAGAAAATCCTCAAAAATGGGCCATTTTCAAGGTAAGTATCGCGTAAATCGATCAATCATCCAACGATTCGGAGAGATTATATCTGGCCTGTTCTTCTAACATTTTAAACAGTTGATCGGTTTGATAGATACGCTCACGCTGCAGAAAGTTACGCAGCACGTGCTGTCGCTTAAGCCGGTATTGTTCATCGGGTAGCCAAGAAAATTCCTTGCGCAGAGCTTGTGATTGCCGCTGAAAGGCCGCCGGCTCATCTCCCAATGGCGCCAAATCAGCATCCAGCAAGATCTGGGCATCAACGTCCCCTTCCGGGGCCAAGTGGTTGGTGGTAGCCATTATCAATTCTACGATGCGATCCACAGTAGCCATTGGAAACTCAAGGCCGGTAAGAGAACTCCGGGCAGATTCGGCACTTAGTTTCTCATTTTCATTCGACCGTGAATCATATATCACGTCATGATACCAAATCGCCAACTGGATTACGGGCAAGTCATGAGCGAGATCCCTCAGCTGACTTACCGTTTCCAGGAGATTATTGATATGTTCTAGATTATGGTAATAGCGCCCTTCCTCCCCATAATGTTTAACCAAATTAGCAAACTCACGCCGGGTCCGATCATCATTTACCTTAAAATAGGCCATAAGTTTTAGCCATCGGGCGCTCATGGCGGCGATTTGATCTGAAGTCAACTGATAAAAAGTCATTTTAGGACCAGTGTCTTGATCGGCTTCATGCTTAATTAAGATGGTCGCTCAGGATTCGGAATGTTGTTTTTTCATTAACCCGGCCCAATTCCGGATGAGTATACATTTCTAGAAGCTAACCCAGGGGAAAGAGCGTCGACAGATAAGCGGTCGAATACCGGCTCGGTTCCTTAAAATCTCTCGACTCGACTCGGTCACGAAGTCTACCAGCAAGCCCAAAATCTGACCAAAGGGATTAAAATGGTTCAATTTCCCTAACTGCAGGAATTGATTAAGGACAATCTGGGGATTTTGTTCTCCAAAGTGGTCATGGTATCATTTCCGTTGCTTCAATCAGGAGTACAAGACTTCCAACGGAGACCAACCAGCAAGTGGATGGCCAATAGAAAAAGTTATTTAAAATTTCAGTTATTTAGCTGGTCTCTTATCTGGGTTGATCACCGGAGGAGTGAAGCGTTAACAGACGAGTCCATTGTCAAGGAGGAAAAACGTGTCTGAAAACGTGCCAGATAATTCACCCGATCCGTTTCCCGAGGATGATCTGGAAGCGGAATCCAATAACAATCGCACACTAATTATCCTGGGTATCGCGGTTGCCGCCTTCATTGCCTGCGGGGCAGCGGCGCTCTTCTTTCTCGTCCTTCGCGACACGGGATCCGGCGCTACACCTACAGAAGTGGCGACCGCCCCGCCCGGTGCTTCAGTGACAGCACAAATACCTGGGGGATCGGCTGATCCCGTTTGGGCCAAGATTCAACAGAGTGGAACAATGGTGGTGGGGACCTCGGCCGACTATCCACCATTTGAGTATTATACCCCAGGTTTTCAACTAGACGGGTTCGACATAGCCTTGATACGCGATATAGGCCAAAAGCTTGGCCTCAAAGTGGACATCAAAGATATGGCTTTCGATGGCCTCGGTGGTGCCTTACAGGTCAATCAAATCGACTTAGCCATCTCAGGCATTACCGTCACTGGTGAACGGGAAGGACTTTTCGACTTTAGCAACACTTATTTTCTCAGTGAAGATGTTGTCTTAACCTATGATGGTAGCCAAATTTCGGTTAGTACTATTGATCAAGTTGCTGCTTACCGGCTTGGCGTGCAAAGTGGTAGCATCTACGAAAATTCTGCCCGTACCGGGTTGATAGAAACAGGCTTAATGCCCGAAAGCCGGCTATTTGTTTACACCCAAATGGATCGAGCCCTTAAAGATCTCCAAGAGCGGCGAATCGATCTGGTGGCTCTGGACAAAGCGCCTGCTGAATCTGCTATACAGCAGGGAGGCTATGTGATCGCCGGTGAGGGTCTGGACACTCAGCAAATTGCCATGGCGGTCCCGCAAGATTCGTTCATATTACGAGACGAGATAAATCGGGCGCTGGCGGAGCTGCAAGCTGAAGGCCGGGTGGCGGAGCTGATTGAAGAGTATTTTCATGTGGATCCGGGCACGATTCCACCTATCCCTACTCCAGATCCGGGCCAGCCTACTCCTACACCGTTACCGCCGGCTGGCTGCATCGATGCCATGCAGTGGATGGCTGATCTGAGCTACGATGATCAGAACTTCACCAATATTCCCGAAGTGCCTGGAGGAACATCATTCCAGAAAGGCTGGCGCCTACGCAATTCAGGTACTTGCACCTGGGACAACACTTATTTATTTGTGCCAGTGGATGGTAATGACCCGGCCGCTCGCATGGGCGGCGTACCTACCCCGGTCGATACACAAGTAGCCCCTGGCCAAACGTATGATATGTGGGTCGATCTGACGGCCCCTCTGCATCCTGGCACCTTTGTTGAATATTGGACGATGCGCAATTCGGCCGGTGTTTTATTCGGCGATCGGGTCTGGGTGGCCATTACTGTTCCAACAGGACCCACGGCAACGCCGCCGCCTACCCAGACACCATCAGCTGAGGTCAGTTTCTCAGCGAACCCAGAAACCATCCAGGAAGGTGAGTGTTCTACCCTTACCTGGTCAACTCAAAACGTTCAAGCAGTTTACCTCTACCCACAAGGAGAACCATGGCAAAACTACGGTGTGCCGGGTAATGGCACCCGAACTGTGTGCCCATCTGATACCACAACTTATGATTTACGAGTAGTGAAGCTAGATGGCTCAGTAGAGATTCGGACCGCCACCGTCCATGTTGTTTCCAATCCAGGTGCCCCGCAGATCACCCGATTCACCGTAGAGCCACCTTACCAGATCAACTTGGGCCAATGCGTGTTAATAACCTGGAAGGCCGAAGGGAATGTAAATTCGGTCACGATATCCCGTGATGAGGTAACTATCTGGCCTAATGCTCCGTTTAGCGGCAATATGCAAGACTGTCCGCAGGCGGCCGGTGAATTTGTATATGGCATATTGGCCGAGGGACCGGGTGGCACTAGTCGAGCAACCCATGCGATTCAGGTTGTCACTCAGGCTACACCAACGCCCTCGCCAACTCTGGAACCGGCCCAACCAACGCATACACCGCTACCACCAACAGTTCCGCCACCAACACCAACGCCCATTCCCGATCCGATAATCTACTCATTCTCGGCTACCCCTGGCCAGGTTGAAACAGGCCAGTGCGTTAACATCACCTGGAGTGTAGGCGGTAGTACCAACCTGATTCAGATATTAAAGAATGGAGCAATTGTCATTGACGACGCCGCCTTCCGTGATTCGGTACAGGACTGTCATCTAGAGCAAGCTGGTGTGGTAACGTATGAGATTCGAGCGAGCAATAATTCTGGCGGCTCGACCGCGGATCAAGCATTGGTCAACGTGGTTGAAAGCGCACCCGATAATCCACTAGCCGATACTCAATGGCATTTGGTGTCCTACCTGGATGGCTCAGAAGTGAAGCCGGTTCTGGAGAATTCCGTAGTCTCAATTGCCTTCCAGGCTGACGGTGTTTATGCTGGTTTTGCTGGCTGCAACTCTTATGGTGGAACCTATTCGGTAAATGGCAGCCAGATTACGATCTCGGCGCCAACTACGTCTAGAATTAGCTGTGAAGGGGAATTGACCCAGCAGGAGATTACCTATTTAACACTGCTTCCGACGGCCGAAACGTATCAGTTTGTCAACAACCAGTTCACAATTGCCGATAGTACAGGTCAGATCATATTGACCTATGCGGCCCTAGTGGCTACACCCTTCTAAGGTTAATATCACAGCTCTGTTAAGTTATCATTATCCGCGTTGCTGGACATACAAATCGTTTAGCTACGCGGATTTTTGTTTCTCTTAAAAATCCGGTCAGGAACAAGGGAAACTTGTAAAATCAGTCCATAAAGAGCAGTGAATTGACCGGACTGCTAATGTATCGTTTATTTTTGCCTTCGAGGAAGTTGAAAGATCTGGTGAATATAAAGCGGCCAATATTGATTTTGCCTTTGTTAATTATAACGGCAGTGGCTATCGTCGCGATCATGGCTTCCCGTCGTTCAGTAAGCAATTATCTGGAGCCAAACGAGCCCAAGTTTGAAGGAAACTATTCGGATGGCTCTTCGGAGTTCGATGGTGAAATAAAAGCAATTAGCTGGAATATCGCCTTTTCCGAAGAGATCGACCAGGTAATAGAAGAGTTACAAGAAGTTGAAGCGTTGCGGGGAGCTGAGGTGCTTCTTTTGCAGGAAATGGATGAAGCCGGAACTGAAGCGATCGCCAGGGCGCTAGAGTATAATTACGTTTATTATCCAGCTTCGATCCATAGCCGCCACGAACGGAACTTTGGCAATGCTGTTTTATCCAAATGGCCGATAGTCGATTCCGAAAAAATCATTCTCCCCCACCGAAATCCCAGCAATGATCAGATTCGAATTGCTGTACACGCACTACTAGATGTAGGCGATGACCATCTGCCGGTTTATAGTGTTCACACAGAAACATTTTGGCTCGGTCCGGACAGCCGAGAAGACCAAGTTTCTCTCCTGGCCGAAGAGATTGATCCTGACTATTCGACTGTTATTGTTGGTGGAGACTTTAACACCTTAACACCGCTCAGCGAAAAGATCTTAACCGAGCGAATGGAAATGGCCAATCTAGAACCAGCTACAGACGACGCCGGAGCTACGGTGGGAATCGGCCGTTTTGGTCTACAATTGGACCACATTTTTACTCGAGGATTCACGGCCCTCGACTACGGCGTGTGGCAGGAGAGCGAAGCCAGCGACCATTATCCTTTGTGGGTGGAGCTGGCAGCCATTAGCAAACAGCCAGCGGGTTAAAATATATTCCCAATCACATTCGTTTTGTTTCCTCAAGATCGTATCTAGTCCACTAAATTCCACAATAATAAAGGGAGCCAATAACAGACACTGAGAGAAGAACAAGCGCCTCTGGATTCTAATACCGATTTAAGTACATTTTAAATATGATGAGAATATTAGGAGCGGAACCGGCTTGAGATTCGGGGCGTCATATTCCTCGACGGCGTATAGCAGATAATACTTATTGAGAGATCACGGCCGTCGGAAAAGGCTTTAAGCCGAGAGGAGAAATAAAGATGAGACTAATGATGAAATTAGGATCGCTGCCGATTGTTGTTTTCGGCGCATTATTAGTTGCTTGTACACCCGGTGGCCAGGAGACTGAAAGTACGGCCAACCCTACTCCAAGCCGAATAGATGATGAGATGACAGTATATGTAGCTCCTTACCAGGTTGACTGTGAAGGTGAAGGGCCACAGAAATGCTTATTGGTAAGAGAAGACGCTGCAGATGAATATCAATTATTTTACTTTGGTATTAACGGTTTTGAGTTTGAACCGGGTTATTCCTATCAGTTAGAGGTAAAGAAGGAGACAATGGATAATCCGCCAGCCGGTGGTTCGTCTATCCAATGGACCTTAGTCGAGATGACAGATAAGAGCATCAGTCTGGAAGCCAATCTATGGGGTTTAGAATCCTATCTAGATGAGGCCGGCCAGCTAGTGGATCCCCTGCCCGGTTCGAAAGTCACGGCCGAGTTTATCGATAGTACAGTCACGGGTTCGGCCGGGTGCAACAACTATTTTGGCTCCTATGAATTGAGTGGAAATGATTTGACAGTGGGCCCAGTTGGCATGACCGAGATGTATTGCGCCGAGCCAGCCGGGGTTATGCAGCAAGAAAATCAATATCTGACAGCCCTTCAGACGGCCGGTTCCTATCGGTTAGAGGACGAGCAATTACATATAGCAAATGAAACAGGTGAGACAGTTCTGGTCTATGCCCTCGTTCAACCTCTCATGCTGGAAGAAACGCCCTGGGTATTGCGTGGGTACAATAATGGCAAAAATGCTGTGGTGAGTATCTTAGCAGGCAGTGAGATCACGGCCGAATTTGTCGAGGGCCAAGTAAATGGTACAGCTGGATGTAACAATTACCATGCTGGCTATGAGATAGATGGTGACCAAATAGCAATCGGTCCAGCGGCTACAACGCGCATGTTTTGCGGTGAACCAGAGGGCATTATGGACCAGGAAAATGGTTATCTGCAGGCGTTAGAGATGGCGGCTACATTCGAAATCAAGTCAGATACGCTGCAGATGTATGATAGGGACGGAGCAAGGGTACTGACTTATAAGGCAGCGTCAGAGATCGGTGGCGGATAAGCCAAGGAGATATTACATCGGCCCCGGTTGTAAATCTTTGGGCTTTGTCGCCGGTTGAACTATAGTCGTAGGTCAATATCAAGGAATTTGGATAAGCGATCGGCAATGTACCAGCGAATTGTAGTCAAATTAGGCACCAGCGTGCTTACCGGGGGTGGATCTCTGCTAGATAGGGCCCATATGGTCGAGTTGGTTCGTCAGTGCGCCGATCTACATCGCCAAGGAGCCGATTTGATCCTCTGTACATCGGGGGCCATCGCCGCAGGAAGAGAGCGTCTTGGCTTTCCCGAGGTGCCGGCTACCGTTGCCAGCAAACAGATGTTGGCGGCCGTGGGTCAGACCCGGCTGATGCTCGAGTGGGAACGATTTTTTGAGATATACAATATCCATGTGGGTCAGATTCTACTCACTCGGGCTGACGTAGAGGATCGCCGTCGCTTTCTGAATGCCCGGGACACGATGCAAAGTTTACTCGAACAGCGTATTGTACCGGTAGTTAATGAGAACGACGCAGTGGCCACAGCTGAAATCAAAGTGGGTGATAACGATAATCTATCAGCCCTCGTCGTACTCTTGGCAGAAGCTGATCTACTTTTATTACTGACCGACCAACCAGGACTTTTTACGGCCGATCCCCGGATTGATCCTGAGGCTAAGCTCATCCCCGAGGTTGTAGCCATCGACGAGACGTTGCGTTCGTTAGCAGGTGGTAGTCTAAGCGGTTTAGGGGTTGGCGGTATGAGTACCAAACTGCAGGCGGCCGATATCGCTCGCCGCTCTGGGGCAGAAGTGGTGATTGCCGCCGGGCGGACGCCAAATGTGATTCAGCGTATTGCCAGTGGAGAGACGGTGGGCACACGCTTCCCGGCGCTTGAAACTCCACTCGAGAGCCGTAAACGCTGGATATTTGCTGGTCCAACACCTTCTGGCCTACTGATCGTTGACGATGGTGCGGTTCAGGCGCTTCGCAAAAAAGGACGCAGCTTACTACCGGCCGGCATTAGCGCAGTTGAAGGTGCTTTTCAAAGGGGGGATACTGTGTCCATCGTGCAATCCAACCGTGATGAGTTAGCCAGAGGGATCACTCGCTACAATCACCAGGAACTACGGCAAATCTTAGGCTGCCATTCTGATGAAATTAGTGGCCGGCTTGGTTATGCCTACGGTCCCGTGGCAGTCCATCGCAACGACTTAATCCTGGTCTAGCACTATCGAGCTGCCATTGAAACCAAGGAACTCGAGGCCCGAGTTGGCCAACGATTTAAGCGCAACTACTGAGGAAATCCAAGAATTTCAGTGGGTATTGTGGGTCTGTTGAAAGGGGATAAGTCATTCACCAGTAGCTAAAAGTGGGTCTCGACGCCGGAGCCTTTCCCGTGATAGAATGAATCCCTAATATTTTATGCCTTAGCAAGAACAGGAGAAAAGCATGGCCGTTGATCTAGTGGCTATGGGCAAGGCTGCCAAAGCCGCCTCGCGTAAGCTTGCCAGTCTGAATACAAATCAAAAAAATGAAGCTTTGTTGGCCATTGCCGACGAACTGGAAGCACAAAGCGAAATGGTTCTGACCCAGAACACCCTGGACATCGCCGATGGACGGGAAAAGGGATTGAGCGAGGCGATTTTGGATCGCCTGCTATTGACTGATGGTCGGATCGCCAACTTGGCAGCCGACATACGGCGCGTCGTCGATTTACCTGATCCGGTAGGTGTTGACATGGAAAGTAGGGTGCTATCGAACGGCATCCGCTTGAGTAAACGGCGTATTCCCATCGGGGTGATCGGGTCTATCTACGAAGCCAGGCCCAATGTAACGATAGACATCAGCACCCTATGCCTGAAAACCGGCAACGCCACGATTCTGCGGGGAGGAAAAGAAACGCTACGAAGCAACCTGGCCTTGGTGAATGTCATTCAGGCCGCTCTAGAAAAAAGTGGCCTTCCGCAGGCATCCGCGCAATACATCGACGACCCAGATCGGGATTTGGTCAGGCAATTGTTACGGTTAGATCAATTTGTGGATATGATTATTCCCAGAGGTGGGGCCGGTTTGCACCGGCTTTGTAAAGAACAGAGCACCATTCCGGTCATCACCGGGGGTATTGGTATTTGCCACATCTATGTCGACGAAAGTGCTGATTTAGATCGGGCTGTGGATATTATCGAAAACGCTAAAGTACAGCGACCGAGCGTCTGTAACGCCCTTGATACGCTGTTGGTTCACCCGGCCGTCGCCCCGACTCTGCTACCCCAGGTGGCTGCCCGGCTGGCTCAATCAGGGGTGGAGCTAAGAGCTGACGGAGAGGCATTAGCCATCTTATCGGCCAACGGTCATGGGGCCATTGTAGAACCAGCCGGGCCAGAGGATTTCGACCAGGAGTGGTTGGCCTTGATATTGGGCCTGAAAGTTGTCACCGGTTTGGAGGAGGCGATCGCTCACATCCAACAGCATAGTACTGAGCATTCTGATGGTATTCTGACCAACGATCTAGAACAGGCCACTCGTTTTGTCAATGAGGTCAACTCAGCGGCCGTTTTCGTTAATGCCAGCACTCGCTTCAACGACGGTGGGGAGTTTGGCCTCGGAGCAGAAGTTGCTGTTAGCACTCAGAAACTTCACGCGCGTGGGCCAATGGGGCTAGAGGAACTCACGACTTACAAATGGATTGCCATCGGCGATGGCCACATTCGCGGCTAACTGTAAGAAGCGACTTCCTACTATATATCGAAACAAGTGTGTCTTTGTTTAACATTGAAGGAAACAATCCGTAACGCCTTTTCTACAAAATGAACCGGGCCTTGCTTGGTTGACACTCTCCTGTTCTCTCATATCATAAAGGTATGCAACCGTCTGTCTACCCCGTCGAAGTTGAACGTCTAAAAGAGATCTGGCATTCATATATAAAATATGGTCTTATCGGTCTGATTAATGATGGCCTTGTAGACCCGGCCGTTCTGCGCTCTTGGCAGCGTTGTAGTATTCGACTGGATCCCCTGGCCCAGCCGCGGCCTAATCGGGTCGGGGAAAGTGCCTTGGCTTCCATCCAGAGAAGTCAGGGCAATCTAACCTCCGTGGCCACTCCTATTATGGAGGACATTTTCCAGTTTACCGAAGGATCTGGATGCGCCATTCTTCTGGCCGATGGAACGGCATGTGTTCATACGCTCCTCGGTGATCCAGGTATGATTCACTCTTTAAAAGATGTCGGCATGGATCAGGGAACGTATTGGGCTGAAGGCCAGTTGGGAACCAATGCTTTAGGTATGGTGCTTTTTGAAGCGATGCCAGTTTTGGTGATAGGATCGGAACATTATGCCGAGGCTTATCATGATTTGGCCAGTGTAGCAGCCCCAATCCATGATGTGCGGGGACGCATCGTGGGCATTATTGGCATCATTGGACCGAGCGAAGCCGGTAGCTCCCACACATTGGCTTTGGTGATGGCCGCCGCGCGGGCCATCAGCAACCAGCTACAGACCGATTGGTATATCAACGCGGCCAACCTGCATTTAAGCGAAGTAAATACTGTTTTAGGAGCCATATCCGAGGGCATCATTGCCTGGAATGGCGCCGGCAAGATCGTTCACGCCAATGCCCAGGTAGGTACTATTCTCGATCTCAATCCAGCATCCATCGTCGGTCGAGCCCTGGTCGAGGTTCTGAATTTACCGCCGCTGTTAGAGCGAGCGCTGCAAGAGAATCGTGAAATCAGAGAAGAGGAAGTCACTTTCCGGATTAGGCAGCAGTCTATTACTTGTTTAGCCAGCTTGCGGCCGATCGGAGAGGGACTTTCTAACAATGCCGGACAAATCCTCATGCTGCGCCCTATGGCAGAGGTGCGCCAGCTGATTCACCAACAGATGGGCACCCAAGCCACCTTAACATTGCAAGATCTAACGGGTCAATCGTCAGGGATGCGACGCGTATTGCGCCAGGCCCACTTTGCCGCTCGGGGAACCGCGCCGGTTCTCCTTCGCGGAGAAGGAGGCGTGGGTAAAAACCATCTCGCGCGAGCGATTCATAATGATAGTGAGCGGGCTAAGCGGCCGTTTGTAGTCATCGATTGCCGGGCTATTCCCCATGAGCTAATGGCCAGCGAGTTTTTAGGCCGGGAAAAGCACACCGGCATTTTGGGCCGGCCGAGTAAATTTGAGTTGGCTCACGGTGGAACTTTATTGTTGGACCAGGTGGAAAGTTTATCCCTGGAATTACAAACTGCCTTATTGCGGGTCTTGGAAACCGGCCACGTGATGCGCCTGGGTGGCACCCAGCCAATCCAACTAGACGTGCGAATCATGGCTGCCACCACATCAAAGCTAGAAGACCAGGTGGCGGAGGGTAGTTTCATTTCCCATCTATATTATCGATTCGGCGTCTTCACCGTTCACATTCCACCGGTACGCGAGCGGAATGATGACATTCCACTGCTAGCTGAACATTTTCTGTCACGAATTAGCCGGCGAGATGATCGCCAATATGAGGTCGATGAGGAAGCTTTAACGATCCTGTGTTGTTATCCCTGGCCGGGTAATGTGCGCGAAATGGAAAGTGTTTTGGAGCGGGCTATCAGCCAAAGCAATGACGGTATTGTTCGCATTGTCGACTTGCCGGATAGCGTGCGCAGCGGCCGGATCATCACCTCCAATTCACCACGACCAGAGCCTGTGCTGTCGGTGGCCGATGCCGAGCGAGAGGCGATCCTTCGTTCAGGTTGGGCTTGCCAGGGCCGCGTTTCAGAAATGGCCGAACAGCTGGGCATCGGTCGTACGACATTGTGGCGTAAAATGAAACGCCTCAACATCTCGCCGGTCGATTTTAAGCAATAAACCTAGCCCAAACGCCGCCTTTCCAGATTTTACCCCCCTCGTAAGAGCTAGATTCAAAAGAATCGGGGAGTGTTCCGACTAGCAAAATTGCCTCGAGCTCCGGCTGGTTATTGGCTATAAATAGACGCTAATGGTGGTCTATGGGCCATCGTTCTTTCATTTTTCACGTATAAATCCATAAATGGTTCAATCTGAAACAAAAATTGTTCGAGAGTGTATCATATTGAAACATTTTTAATATTTTGATTGAATCAAGTTGGGAAATGATTATGATGTTAAAGGTTGTATCGTTGCTGTTTGCTTTCAGAGCAATTATCGAACGATTACTTTTTAACGGCGTCCCAGAAGAACCATGATGATCCAATGTCAAATGTGGTGGCGCAGCAAAAAAATAGTCTAATGTCTGCTGGCATCTTGTCCTCTAGGGGCAGGATGCTTTTTCTTTTTACCTACGCGTTATTTTTCTAGCTTGATCTTTACTAAATCCCCACGTTAGGAGACAGAGTGTCTGTTCGCCTGCCTATTGCGGCGGATCGGCACCGGTTTTTCTTATTAGTTTATTGGCGATTTCATGTTTAATCTGGGGGAGAAAGGAGAAAGAGGATTCGAATCTTAGGGAGATGGAAATTCAACTTGTTGCTGTAGGGATTTTTACTGAATATAAGGAGACATACCATGGATTTTGAAGTTTTACTTGCTGAGGTTATTGGCACGATGATCCTGATCTTGTTGGGTGATGGTGTTGTGGCCAATGTGGTATTGAACAAGACCAAGGGCAACAACTCTGGCTGGATCGTTATCACCACCGGTTGGGGACTGGCCGTGTTTGTGGCCGTCTTCATGGCTGGCAGTATCAGCGGTGCCCACATTAATCCGGCGGTTACCTTTGGCTTGGCCATTGAGGGAAGCTTCTTTGACTGGGTTGACGTCGTTCCCTACTGGATTGCCCAGGTTATCGGCGCTTTCATCGGGGCCATTCTGGTCTGGCTGGCCTACTACAAACACTGGGAAGGCACCGATCCCGACGGCCAGCTGGCCGTATTCTCGACCGGCCCGGCCATTCGTTCCTACGGCTGGAACGTGGTAACGGAGGTCATCGGCACGTTCATGCTTGTGTTTGGTGTATTTGGCATCATAGCCGCCGGCGGAGATGGCGCCATACTCGGGCCGCTATCAGCACTGGCAGTGGGCTTCCTGGTCTGGAGCATTGGCCTCTCTCTAGGTGGTCCGACAGGCTATGCCATTAACCCGGCTCGCGATCTGGGACCGCGTATTGCCCACCAATTATTGCCACTGCCAGGCAAAGGCGGAAGCGACTGGGCCTATTCCTGGGTTCCAATCGTCGGCCCCCTAATCGGCGCGGCCATCGCTGCCGGTTTGTGGATGGCTCTCGGCTGGTGATAAATAAGTTAGGGTCGGGTTTTTTCAGCAAAACGGGTCTGTAATTTAAGATCCGCAGAAAACACCGATCTTTTCATCGAAGCAATCGCAAAAGGCAAAAAACCCGACTCTGAAAGGAGTATCTAATGAAAAAACTGATTAATGAAGTAGAGGATGTTGTCAAAGAACAGTTAGAAGGCCTGGCTGTGGCTCATCCAGATATCCTCAAGGTTCATTTTGAGCCCTACTATGTCACCCGGGCTGATGCGCCGGTAGCAGGAAAAGTCGCTCTGGTCTCAGGCGGCGGCAGCGGACACGAACCGATGCATGGTGGATTCGTGGGCATGGGCATGCTCGATGGGGCCTGCCCAGGTGAGGTATTCACCTCCCCCACCCCAGACCAGATGTATGAGTGCGCTAAGGTCGTAAATAGCGGTGAGGGTGTTTTATTCCTCGTTAAGAACTACACCGGCGACGTCATGAACTTTGAAATGGCCGCTGAAATGGCCGCCGCCGATGGCATCAAGGTACAAAGCATTCTCATTGACGATGACGCGGCTGTAAAGGATAGCCTATACACGGCTGGTCGCCGGGGCGTGGGCACAACGGTTCTAGCCGAAAAGATCGTGGGCGCGGCCGCCGAGGCTGGTTATAGCCTGGATCAATGCGCCGATCTGTGCCGTAAAGTAAACCAATACGGGCGTTCAATGGGCATGGCCATCACCTCGTGTATTGTCCCGGCCGCTGGTAATCCTACCTTCGACCTAGGTGATAGCGAGATGGAAATTGGCATCGGAATTCATGGTGAACCGGGCCGGGAACGTTATGAAATGAAAACGGCCGACGAGATCACCGAGATGTTGGCTTTGGCTATCATCGACGACGGCGCCTACACGCGAACCGTTCGCGAATGGGACAATGACAAAGGTGAATGGTATGAGCTTGAGTTGACCGACGATCCCTTCCAAGCCGGCGATCAGGTCATCGCCTTTGTCAACAGCATGGGCGGCACCCCTCTTTCAGAACTTTACGCCGTGTATCGCAAACTGGCGGAGATTTGTGAAGCAAAAGGGCTAACCATTGTCCGAAACCTGATCGGCCCCTATATCACATCCCTGGAGATGCAGGGTTGTTCGATTACGCTGCTGAAGGCGGACGACGAGATCTTAAAATTCTGGGACGCACCAGTAAATACGCCTGGTTTGCGTTAGGATAAATACTGACCTGAACCTGTTTTTGTAAACCTTGCAAACCTTGATCTGGACAGAAACGGTTTAGAAAGTTGTTTTCGGGTCAGTAATTCAAATTGACGGTTACGAGATTAGCCACCGCGCTCTGATTACGTAACCAATATGAAAGAGAGGGTCATTTTTATGGTGGTTACAAAAAGCAATATTCTGCAGTGGCTAGAGATGACAGCTGCTGTGATGAGCGAAAACAAAGATTATCTTACCAAACTTGATTCACCGATTGGCGATGCCGATCACGGCATCAACATGAATCGTGGCTTTGTTAAGGTGATGGAGAAATTACCGACCGTGGAAGACAAAGATATCGGCAATATTCTCAAGACGACCGGAATGACTCTCATTTCGAGTGTCGGCGGCGCCAGCGGCCCTCTCTATGGCACATTCTTCATGCGCGGCGGTATGGCTGTAGATGCCAAAGAGGAATTGACGGGTGATGATCTAAGCGCCATGCTACAGTCTGGCGTGGATGGGCTGATCCAGCGCGGTCGAGCCCAGTTAGGCGATAAGACAATGATCGACGCCTGGCTGCCGGCTTTGAAGGCGCTACGGGAAAGCCTGGATAACGATCACGACCTGCTAAAGGCTTTGGAAGAGGCGGTAAATGCGGCTGAACGGGGCATGATAGACACGATTCCACTACAAGCCAAAAAAGGCCGAGCCAGCTATCTTGGTGAACGCAGTATCGGTCACCAAGATCCCGGAGCGACGTCGAGTTATCTTTTACTTAAGGCATTGTTAGATGCCATTCAAAGTTGATTAAGATAAAGGGAGGGGTTACACCCCTCTCTTTTCTTTCACACAAGGAGTGAACTGACATGGCTAAATATGTTGCAGCAGTGGACCAGGGTACAACCAGTACCCGCTGCATGCTTTTTGATCACAGTGGCAGCGTGGTTAGCGTTGACCAGAAAGAACATGAGCAGATTTTCCCCAAACCGGGCTGGGTCGAACATGATCCGATGGAGATTTGGGCCCGCACCCAGGATGTGATAAAAGGTGCGCTGGATAAAGCTGGGGCCAAACCTGGCGATATCGCGGCCGTTGGGGTAACCAACCAGCGAGAAACGACCGTCGTCTGGAATAAAAACACCGGTGAGCCCTACTTTAACGCCATTGTCTGGCAAGATACGCGCACGGACAAAATCTGCAATGCGCTGGCCGAAGATGGTGGTCAAGATCGCTTCCGGCCCAAGGTTGGTTTGCCGTTGGCAACCTACTTCTCAGGACCTAAAGTGAAGTGGATCCTGGAAAATGTGGACGGTGTGCGCGCCGCGGCCGAAGCCGGAGATGCAGTTTTTGGCAATATTGACACTTGGGTGATCTGGTGGTTGACCGGCGGTCCTAATGGCGGTTCTCATGTAACTGATGTAACCAATGCCAGCCGCACGATGTTGATGAACCTGGAAACCCTGGACTGGGATGCGGAAATCCTGGACATTATAGGCATTCCACGGCAGATGCTGCCAAAGATTGTACCCTCTAGCGATCCCAACACCTGGGGCAATACCCCGGCTGATGGCCCGTTTGGGGATAGCATCCCGGTTTGTGGCGACCTGGGCGACCAGCAAGCGGCCCTGGTGGGACAGACATGTTATGGTGCAGGTGAAGCCAAAAACACCTATGGCACCGGTTGCTTCATGTTGATGAACACCGGCACGGAAATCGTACCAAGTAAAAGCGGCTTGCTAACCACCCTGGCTTATAAGATCGGCGATGAACCGGCTGTATATGCCCTTGAAGGCTCCATCGCCATCACCGGCGCCTTGGTGCAATGGTTACGGGACAACCTTGACTTTTTCGAAGAAGCACCGCAGGTCGAGGATTTCGCTAAAGAAGTTGACGATGCCGGTGGCATTTACTTTGTGCCGGCCTTTTCGGGTCTTTTCGCGCCTTACTGGCAGTCTGACGCCCGTGGCGTCATCGTCGGCATGACCCGTTACGTCAACAAATACCATATCTCGCGGGCCGCTTTGGAAGCCACTGCCTATCAAACACGTGAAGTGCTCGACGCCATGAACAAGGATTCGGGCGTTGAGTTAACGGCCCTGAAGGTGGATGGGGGCATGGTTTACAATCAGCTTCTGATGCAGTTCCAGTCCGATATTCTGGGTGTACCGGTCGTGAGGCCGCAGGTCGCAGAAACAACCGCCTTGGGCGCGGCCTACGCGGCCGGTCTGGCCGTCGGTTTCTGGGACAACCTGGAAGATCTGCGCCAGAATTGGCTGGTCGACGAGACCTGGGATCCCGACATGGAGGCAGACACACGCTCGCAAATGTACAATGGCTGGCTCAAGGCTGTACGGCGGTCGATGAATTGGGTTGAAGAATAAGAGGTACCCTTTAGCCACAATTCTTTAACTCAGGGATCAGATTATCCTAAGCGAATGCCGGTTTGAATATCTTTGATAAAGATGATAAAACCGGCATTTATTCGCCCAACCACTATAATTGATCAACGATTTCGGCTGCTAGATGAAGCCAATTCATCGACAGGTTGATTACTTGGCCTCACCGAAGCAGATACCTGATTCCTGATTTATTTTGGCCAAAAGGGGGATCATGATGGAAAAATTTCACGCACTGATCATTGGTGGGGGCGGAACCGGAGGCGCCTTGGCGCATGATCTGGCCTTGCGTGGCTTAAAAGTCACCTTAGTGGAACGCGGCGAAGTGACCTCTGGCACAACGGGACGTCATCATGGATTGCTCCATGCCGGAGGTCGTTATGCCGTAAAAGACAAGGAATCGGCCATAGAATGCATCGAGGAAAATTTGATTCTCAAACGCATTATGCCCGGCTCATTTGAAGAGAATGATGGTCTATTTGTGGCCATCACCGATGAAGACGAAGAATATAGCCAGGCATTTATAGAAAGTTGTGCTGAATGCGGTATCCCTACCCGGCGCCTATCACGGGAAGAAGCGCTTCGATTGGAACCGAATCTGAGTCCAAACCTAAAAATGGCCGTTCAAATACCCGACGCCACTATGGATGCGATGCGCTTAGCCCTGCGCTTTTTCGCCTCGGCCAAACATATCGGGGCAACGATCAAAACATATACGGAAGTGACCGGCGTTATTAAGAAAGATAATACAGTTAGCGGCGTTCGGGTCAGCGACCATACCAGCGGTCAGGAATATGAAATCGGCGCAGACATCGTCATTAATGCCACTGGTCCTTGGAGTGGTCAAATCGCCGACATGGTAGGCGTCGATGTGCCGATCCGACCATCACCTGGCGTGATGCTTGCGGTACGTGGTCGACTCTGTAATATGGTTATTAACCGGCTGGCTCCTTCTGGAGACGGCGACATTATCGTTCCCCAGCGCGGACTCAGCGTTGTCGGTACGACATCCTGGGTAGTAGAGGATCCAGATAATCTAGGCTTGCCAAAAGATCATGTCCAAAAGATGTATGATGAGGGCAGTAAGATGATACCGCTGGTCAAGGAAGCGCCATTTCGGGCAGCCTGGTCGGCCGCCCGGCCGTTGATTGGTCCGAGGAAGGCTGAAGCCGACACCGGCCGCGAGTTGAGCCGGACCTTCAAATGTTTTGACCACATGGACGAAGGGATCGAGGGCTTTGTCACCATTACCGGAGGCAAGGCGACGACGGCCCGAGGAATGGCCGAAGCCACAGCCGATGTGGTCTGCCGGAAGTTGGGTTTGGACGCCCCTTGCCAGACCAAAGATGTGGTCCTCCTGCCCCACACAGCTTACTACAACTAAGGAAAAAAACTGATGGCTGAGCAGCAAGTCCAATTTAAGATCCTCCGCTATAAGCAAGGTCAAGGAGCCCCTAGCTATCAGAATTTCGGAATTGCGGTGAATGAGGACACGACGGTACTCGTCGCGTTGCAAGATATTCGCCGCGATCAAGATCCGACCCTCGTCTTACGCCATTCTTGCCATCACGCTTCTTGTGGTACCTGCGGCATGAAAATCAACGGTCGGGACGAGTTGGCTTGTGTGGTTAAAGTATTGGACTTAGACAACTCAACCATCGTAGTCGAGCCACTCGACAACCTGCCCCTGATAAGCGACCTGGTCGTCGATATGAGTGGTTTTTATGGGCGCTTTACCGAGCCAGAGATGGACTATCTGCGCGAAAGCGAGTTCATACCCGAAGCACAGATTCCAGAAAATCTAGAAAAATGGCTGCGCTTTGAGAATTGCCTGGAATGCGGCATCTGTGTTTCGGCTTGTCCTATTACAGGCAGTGATCCGGAGTATTTGGGACCAGCCGTGCTGGCGGCAGCCTGGCGGGTCGTAGCCGAACCACGAAACGGCAATCCTCAGAAAACGCTCGATTGGGTAGACAATGAACATGGCTGCTGGCGTTGTCATGTCGCCTTTGAGTGTACTGAAGCCTGCCCTTCGGATGTCGATCCCGCCGGGGCCATCATGGCCTTGAGAGGCGAACTGACGAAAGGCAAATTTAGGCGCCTATTTGGCCGGGGTTAGCAAACAGAAAAGGAGAGCAAGCTGTGCCAGATGTACAGAATGTACCAGATGTTGTCCGGCCGAAGCGGCCGTTGAAGTCCTGGTTTGACGTCCGGCGCCGCCGGTTAGGTAGCTGGGCTTTTGCCATCAACCGGTTAACCGGCATAGGCCTAACCCTTTACCTGCTCCTTCACTTAGGCGTGTTGTCCCTGCTTCTTCAGGGTGAAGAAGCCTGGGACGACTTCATTGTCGTGGCTAAGTCGCCCTTTTTCCTAACTCTGGATGTGATTCTGCTGTTTGGCTTGTTATTTCACGGTTTAAACGGTATTCGCGTGGTTCTGGTTGGGATAGGTGTAGGCATCAGGAACCAGCGCTCCATGTTTTGGGTGTTAATGGTTATCGGCCTTGTGCTCTTGGCCACCGCCACAATCTTGATATTTACCCTTTAGGAGTGAAGCCTATGGCAAGCATAAGTTCTGATCAAGCACAGGGCAAAAACACAACTCGTCAGGACGCTGCTGGGACGGTGTGGATCATCCAGGCAATTTCTGGTCTGCTTCTTATCTTTCTGCTGGGATTGCACATGATTGCTCACCACTATATCGTGGATGGTGGGTTGCGAAATTTCGAGGAAGTCATTGACTATATTTCCAACCCGATTATTTTTGTTTTGGAAGTGCTCTTTTTAATTGTTGTGGCGCCTCATGCTATGCTCGGTATGCAGGGAATCGTTATGGATTTGGGGCCTAGCGAGGGGACGACCCGGATTATTAACTGGGTCTTTCGTATTCTAACAATCTTGATCATAGCCTATGGCATTTGGCTGGCCGTGGCCCTCCAGAGCCTGTAGGTCCCACCGGGAAACCCCATAGAAGTTACTAACAATTCGGGCTATAAATTGGAGTAAGTATGGCGAAAAAGTCAGGACGCAAAGCAAAAAAGAAACAAGGGCGAGATCAGGCTGATAACAGCACTTCGATACAGCAATCCCGTATCATTTTAATGGGTATCACGAGCATCTTGCTGATAGGCTATTTGACCTGGCGATTGGGGCCTAACATCGGATATGTTAAGGCGTTATTGATTGGTTTTGGTTTAGCCTCTCTTTATATGTTGTTTGTTATGAGCAGCACCATATTAGACTGGGTGCGTAAAAGATAAGGAGGAGGCAGGGATTTTAACATAGCAGGGGCGGGGTTAGTCATGTTGGAAGCGAACGCGACAGCTATCAATTGGGAACGTCTTTGGGCACCCTACGATGAATCAACCTACCAGGCTGTATTGGGCCAGGTACGAGCCAGCGACGTGGTGCTGGAGATCGGTGCCGGTGATTTCAGATTGGCCTATCGATTGGCAGCAAAAGCTCGACACGTATTGGCCATTGAGCTAAATCCAACATTAGGTTCTGTTGCCCAGAACCGATCTCGACCCCATAATTTGACCATTATCAAGGCAGATGCTTACCAATATCCCTTCCCGGCGGATTTAACACTAGGGGTGTTGTTGATGCGCCATTGCCGTCACTTCGGCATAATTGCCGACAAGCTGAGCGCCATTGCTTGCCCGAGATTAATAACCAATGCCCGTTGGGGATACCATGTCGAAGTCGTCGACTTGACCGTCCAGCGGTTGCACTATTCTGACTTATCCATCGGTTGGTATGCCTGCTGGTGTGGAGCTACTGGTTTCATTCCGGGACCGGCTAAGCAACTAACCCCAAACTTAGAACAAACTATTGTCGAAGTGAAAGACTGCCCCCAGTGCGGTCAGCGGAAGATTATCGCTTAAGGCTATGAACTAGGTGGTTAAAACAACTCAGATAAAAGATAAACATCATGGTTAGCATCGTTATCGTATCCCATAGTGCCAAACTCGCCGAAGGAGTGCTGGAGCTCGCCGAGCAGATGGTTCAAGGGCAGGTTGCCCTGGCTACCGCTGGTGGAATAGACGACCCGGAAAACCCGATCGGCACCGATGCGCTACAGGTTATGGAAGCCATTAGCGCTGTCTATAGCGAAGATGGCGTCCTGGTCATGATGGATCTGGGAAGCGCATTACTCAGCGCAGAAATGGCGCTCGAATTTCTCCCGCCTGAACAGCGGGCCAATGTTTTTCTCGTCGCAGCTCCTTTGGTGGAGGGAGTAATGGCCGCAGCAGTACAGGCCGCGGCCGGCGGGAGCATCGAGCAGGTTATGGCCGAGTCGATGGGGGCTCTAGCGGCGAAAGAAATGCAACTTCAGCCTGTGACTTCGAGCATCCCCTCCCCGGTACTCATCAGCCAAGAACCGGAACTAGAAGTAGAAGCGCAAGAACTACGCCTAACCATTCACAATCGACTTGGCCTGCATGCCCGGCCGGCCGCACTGTTAGTCAGAACAGCCGCTCGCTTCGAGGCAAACATCACCGTCGACAAAGGGGAACGTAGAGCAAGTGCCAAGAGCATTAATCAAGTAGCTACCTTAGGCGTGCGTCAAGAAGATGAGATTCGGATATTAGCTGCCGGACCAGATGCGGCCGAGGCATTAGCTGCCTTTCAAGCGCTCGCCGACGACAATTTCGGTGAATCGGACCAGGATGTGGTTGAGGCAAGCGCATCAGTGGAGCTATTGGCTGAGCCCGAAATAGCGGGTGAATTTGTGGGCATCGCCACTTCACCAGGGATAGCCATCGGCCCCGTTTTTCAATATCGACCAAGTCTACCTGAGATAACCACCAGAAAGGTGGAAGACTCGGATGGTGAATGGTTGCGATTACAAGGGGCGATTTCCCACGCCCAAGAAGAGATCGAAAGATTACATACGCTGGCAGTCGCTCAGGTCGGGTCAAAGGAAGCGGCTATATTCGAAGCCCATTTATTATTCCTGCAAGATCCAGCTCTGGTGGATGAATCCAGATCACGCATTCTGGCCCAGAAGATTAATGCCGATGCAGCCTGGCAGCAGGTAATAGAAGAAACAGCCGATATCTACCGCGGCTTGGAAGACTCCTATATGCAAGGCAGGGCCGGGGATGTATTGGACGTTGGGCAACGCGTTTTACAGGAGCTGCTCGGATTGGAACAACCTCAGCTTGATTTGACCGAACCGGTTATTTTGCTGGCCGCAGATCTGACGCCATCGGATACGGCCCAGCTGGACCCGGCGAAGGTGCTGGGGATTTGCACTGAATTAGGTGGCGCCACCTCTCACAGTGCGATCCTGGCCCGGGCTCTAGGTATTCCGGCCATTGTGGGGCTTGGGCCAGGTCTAGCTATGTTGCAGGCTGGACAAACGGTGGCCCTGGACGGTAGCACGGGAAAACTATGGTCCGAACTGGATCAACAACGGTTAGAGACTCTAGAAAAGAAACGGCAAGAATGGCTGACTAAACAGAAAAAGGCCAAGGCTACTGGTCAGGCAGCGGCCGTTACCCAGGATGGACAGCGCCTTGAGATCGCCGCCAACATTGGCGGACCCCAAGATGCTGCCATTGCCCTTCAGTTTGGCGCCGAGGGTGTCGGCCTTTTCCGGACAGAGTTCTTGTTTCTGGACCGCGAGACGGCCCCAACAGAAGAGGAGCAGTATCTGGCCTATCGCCAGGCGGCCGAGGTAATGGGGCACTACCCTCTGATTATCCGGACGCTAGACATTGGGGGAGACAAGCCGTTGCCCTATCTCAACCTCGTCCGGGAAGATAATCCGTTTCTTGGCTGGCGAGGCATTCGGTTCTGCTTAGATCAGCCGCTAATATTTAAACCTCAGCTGCGGGCAATCTTACGTGCTGGACACGACCATAATATAAAATTGATGTTCCCCATGGTAGGAGCTAAGGATGAGCTGTTAGCGGCTAAAGCAATGCTGGCCGAAGCAAAAGCCGAACTAGCATCCGAGGGTCTGGCATACAGCGAATCCCTCAATGTAGGTATCATGATTGAGGTTCCCTCGGCGGTCACAATCGCCGATCAATTGGCCAGCGAGGTTGATTTCTTCAGCATCGGGACCAATGACCTCACCCAATATGTCATGGCCGCCGACCGGGGAAATAGCCGGGTAGCCGCGCTAGCAGATGCATTTCAACCGGCCGTTCTTCGTATGGTGCAACAAACGGTAGAGGCGGGGCACGCAGCAGGCATATGGGTCGGCATGTGCGGCGAATTAGCCGGTAATGAGCTGGCCACACCCATTCTCGTGGGTCTGGGATTAGACGAATTGAGCATGAATGCTCCGGCCATCCCAGCCCTCAAAGAGGTAATCAGAAATTTGACCCTGGATAGGGCCAGAGAGATTGCGGCTCACGTTCTGCACTGTGATTCGGCCGAGGCGGTCCGCAGCTACCTGGTCAATCAGCAAACGCAAGAGAGCAGGGGAACTTGATAAGCTATTAACACCTGGGCTAAACATTAAATCGCTGAGTGGTCCCAATTTCGGCTAGGTAGCTTACCAAGCAACATGATCAACTAAATAGATCGATTTAGTCTCTGTGC
>PVMK01154636.1_pt1 | contig 93562 bp, 78 predicted proteins | sample 1853481 | NCBI WGS metagenome assembly PVMK01 (sample SAMN08533507, study PRJNA380276) | Marine sediment metagenome, whole genome shotgun sequencing project.
CCGGCACGATTCTGCGCATCGATCTCGACCTCGAGGTTTCCGGCGACCAAGCGACGATCGAGTTTCACCAAGACGTCTTTCTCGGCGGCTACGAAAAGTTTCTGCGCAAAGGCATTCAGGTCCGAGCAGGGGAGCGATGGCGCCTGCGCTATGAGCTCGGGGTTCCACGATCCGCGAGCCAGCTCGTGATTCAGCTGTACGCGACGACCGTGTCGGGGGACGTGGCGACCATCCAGTTTCACGAGGCTCGGCTCTCGATGACGACCGGTCCCGTGGCTGCGCCAAAGGTGACCGTCATTCAGGACGAGGTCTCGTCGGTCGCTCTTCGCTGAGCCGAAGACGGCACTGGATGCGCCGCAGTTGCTCCTGCTCCCAACGCTTGAGCTCGCTTCGGAGGATCTTGCTGAGTTCCCGACTGGCGGTTTCGTCATCGATGTGCTCTTTCGCATCGGTTTCATCGTCGTAGAACAGCGTAGTGTCGGCGCCGCGATGATGGATGAGCCGATACCGGCCGCGGGTGATGGCGCCCTTGGGCTCGTACCCTTTGCTCGTGGCGCGAATGCTTCGGAGCCTCGCCCGAATCGACACGTCATCGAGTGCGGGGAGGCGGAAGTTGTAGAACAGATCCGTACCACGAACCGGGAAGGCTTCCGAGAACGACGGGCGGTTCGGCAGGTTCGGCTCGAGCGTGAAGAGGCTACGTGCATCGACATCCGACGGCGCAGGTAGCCCGAGGAAGTGCAGGATGGTCGGCGCAACGTCGGCGAGACTGACGCCAACGCGCGGCTCAGAAGACGAGAGCTTCGCGTGCCGGAGCACCAGTGGGACGTCGACCATCCAAGCGTTCAAGTAAACGTGGTGTCCCCAGTATGAATTCTCGCCCAACGCCTCGCCGTGGTCGGAAAAGAAGACGACCAGCGTGTCCTCGAGCCATCCGTCGTCTTCCAAGTACTGAATCAGGCGGCCGAGCTCCCGATCGAAGTACGCCACTTCGCTGAGGTAGGCCTTCTTCTTTCCCTTTCCGAACGGGAATTCTCGGTGCGGTTGGTAGGGGGCGTGGGGTGCGTAGTAGTGGACCCACGCCATGATCGAGGCGTCGTCGGAGCGCGCAGCCCGCAGACGCGCGATGAGGGCGTCGGTGGCCTCGGCGTCGGTCGGCGCGAATGCGGTTTCTACGTCGGGAGCGAGGAACTGCCCGACGATCGGAAGGCGAAACCAGGCCACGTCAGGAAGAACGGCAAGCTGTCGGTCGACATGGGCACGGGAGCGCGTGAAAATCGTGTCCGGCAGCGCAGGGGAGAGATAGATCTCCGCCGGGCTCAAGCCCGTGAATGCGCTGCCCACTGCGAACAGGGTCGCCGGATAGGTTGATGTGGCGCTCGTAAAGGACACGCCGGCCTTCTCGAAGCGCGTCAGCTCTGGCGTCACCGGGTGTCCAGCTACGCGCATGCCAACGATGTCCTTGCGAAGGGCATCGACGGTGACGATGATCACGTTGCGGCGCTCATTTGGCTCGATGCCGATCGGAGATCGCTCAACGACGGCCTTGGGCTCCGGGCATGCTTTGCCAGCGACAGACCAGGCCTCCGCACGGACCAAGTGAGGGAGCACGTAGAGGGTCGCCAACGCGCCCGCGCGGCTGTGCGCGATCACTTCACGTTGGCCGGTTGTGACCAGCGCCCGATCGAACCGCGTTCCGACCCCACAGAGCAGGCATGCGGCGGCCGCGCCCAGGACCACAGGCCAGTGTCGAGACTCGCGGACGAGCGCGTACGCAGTTGCGCCTGAGAGCACACCAGCCGGGAAGATGAGCTGGGCCATGGAGTAGTCGTACGCTCGGTAGCGCACGATGGTGGCCATCAGGAACCCGACTGCGACTGCGGTGAACGCGATCCAAGCTACGGGCCATCCGCGGCCGCTGGTGCGGGCGCCTAGGATCAGCCACAGCCAGCCCGCTGCGGCAACCAGGCCGAGCGCTACGGCCATCGAGACGCGAATCGTTTGACGCTGTGGGTGCAGCGTCCATTGCGGCCCCGAGAGCAGGAAGTCGGTGTGCTCCCAAGCGATGGCCACCGCGAAGAGGATCACGGCCGCTGTAGACGCTGCGATCACGGCTCGTGGAGCTCGCTCCATTCGCGACGCGGCTCCCAATACCAGTGTCGTCGGGATCGATCCGATGAGGGCCAGCCACGACAGTTGACCGAGGAGCTCGATCGAGACCGAGGCCTTCGGGACAAGGCCCACGAGCAAGAACAGGATGCATCCGAGATACGCACTGGCCCACAAAGTCAGCATGGGTGCGAGCGCTCTATGGGGCATCGAGTTCCGCTATCTTTTCGTCGAGAGATTGCTCCGCGGCGATGAGCCGTGTCGCTCTCACCGGGGGTTCGAAGGAACTGTGAAGGAGCCACCATCTAGGATTGACGTCGAGCGGGGTCAAGCCCCACGCCTCGATGTCGCGAGCCTCTTTGCGCAAATCCACCATGAAGTAGTCCCCGAACTGGCGATACGGATGGCGGGACGCGAATACCGCGCGCTGCTCTTCGGGAAAGGCATCGAGCGCCGCGACGAACACCCAGCCCGTGGCCCCCCGATTGTTGGGGATCTCGATGCGCGGGTTCTGTGACCAGCGATGCGTCACGCGGTCGAGAGTGATGTCGAACCGGGGCTCCAAGCGAAGGGCCTTCAGGCTGGTGTGTAGCTGAACTCCGGTGTCTCGGTCGGTCCATTCCTTGATGCGCTCGGCGAAGCGGAGCTCCGGCCTCCCCGAGTCGTAGGTGTCCGTCGCGCCGCGCACCGGCGTGAAGAACCACATGGACCCGCCGACATAGCGTCCCTCCGGGACGATTTGAGCGATACGGATCGCCAGCGGAACGAGCAGGAGCAGGACGGTGAAGCTCGCGGGAGTCCCCGCCCGTTCGCGAATCCACCGGGCCATCGCAAAGAGGGACACCGGAACGACGATGGCCACTGCGGGAAGCACGGGCCACGCCCAGTACGAATGGACGATCGCGCTCCAGCGAAACGTCCAATAGTGAGTCAACCCAGCGACCAGAAACGCGACGGGAACCAGGTCACGCGTCTGCGCCGTTCCACGGGCTACACGAAGTGCGCATGCCCCCATCCAAGCGACGCAAAGCCCAAGAACAGGCGCCGTGAACATCAGCTCCGGCACGACCAGCAGATGCGTCCGAAAGCGGACCCAAGAAAGCGCCCGCCGCGCATTAAAGGCTTCCCTCAGCTCGTCGACCTGCCCAGTTACGGCCTCCACCAAGACGAAATGCCCCGCGAGCAACAAGACCACACACGCGCAGAAGATGGCCAGCTGCGAGGCGGGGCCGCTTGCGGGTTCCGAGCGCCGTGGCCCGAAGAGTCTCCAGGTCCAGTGGAGGGCGATGCACGCGGCTATGTAGTAAGCGGGCCAGTCCCAGCTGGCGGTGACGGCGAAGCTGGCGAGGAAGATGGCGAAGTCTGCCCGGCGCCACGGGGGGGCACGGGTGGATCGGATGTAGAGGTAGAGGGTGAGTAGGGACCAGAAGAGGAAGCCGGCCGAGTGGTTGGCCATGTTGGTGTAGATGGCGTTGATCGGAAGAGCGACATAGACGGCGGAGGCGGCGACCGCGTGGGCGTCGTCCCAGAGGCGTCTCACGACGGCGAACAGCATGCACAGGGCGGCCACGCTCCAGAAGCCCGCGACTAGACGGATCGACAGCTCCCGGTCGCCGAAGAGCTTGACGCTGACGACGTTGTGCAGGTGGAGTGCGAGCGGGGCGTGCGTGTAGAGCTGTTCCTTTTTGGGGGGGACGTTGGCGGTCTCGTACTGAAGCGGGAACAAGACGTCCCAGCGCAATGTGTTGCGTGCGGCGTTTTGATAGGCAGAACCATTCCAGCCGTTGTGGCCGCGCGTCCATTGATCCGCGACGCCCCATACGGCCAAGAAGACCTGCAGGGCAAGCACTACGGCAAAGGCAATGTGAGCCGGCCTCTGCGTGCCGCCGACGCGATCAGGGCCCATCCGGGGCAGTATGGCCGCTCGGGCCAGGGGCGTCAGCTTTCGAGAAGGCGGCGAGCGACGACGTGGGCCTGAATCTCGTTGGCGCCTTCGAAGAGGCTGAGGACTCGCGCATCCACCAATAGGCGGGATGCGGTGTATTCCTCCGCGTAGCCGTTTCCACCGTGAATCTGCACGTTCGCATCGGCCGCTTCCCATGCCGAGCGGGTGGCCAAGAGCTTCGCCATACCTGCTTGGAGGTCGCAGCGCTTCTCCTGATCCTTCTCGCGGGCGCTGAAATACGTCATCTGCCGTCCGGCTTGAATGCGGACGACCATGCGGCCGATCTTGCGAGCGACGCGAGGGAACTGAAAGATCGGTCCACCGAATTGCTCGCGCTCGGTCGCGTAGAGGATCGCGTCTTCGAGAGCCGCTTGCGCCACGCCCACGCCGCGGGCGGCCGTTTGAATGCGAGCGCTTTCGAAGGTGCGCATGAGTTGTTTGAAGCCTGCCCCTTCCTCGCCGCCGAGCAGCGAGTCCGCAGGGAGCTTGAAGTCTTCGAAGCTCAGCTCGTATTCCCCCATGCCACGGTAGCCGAGTACCTTGATCTCCGTCCCGGTGAGCCCTTCATCGACGAACTCCGATTCGCCGTCATCGCGACTCCGGCGCGTTTTTTCGGCGAGGAACATCGACAGGCCACGGTAGCCCGGCTCGCTTGCATCGGTGCGCGCCAGAATGGTCATCAGGTCCGCGCGGGCCGCATGGGTGATCCAGGTTTTCTGTCCGTTGATGACGTAGGTGCCGTCGTCTTGTCGGACCGCGCGCGTTCCGAGGTGGGCGAGATCCGAGCCGATGTTGGGTTCGGTGAAGACTGCGGTTGAAAGCACCTCGCCTGCAGCGAGCCTCGGGAGCCAGTTCTTCTTCTGTTCCTCGGTGCCGCCGCCCATGATTAGCTCCGCGGCGATTTCCGAGCGCGTGCCTAGTGAGCCAACGCCGATGTAGCCGCGAGAGAGCTCCTCGGTGACGACGCACATCGCGACCTTGGTCATCCCGAGCCCGTCGTATTCCTCGGGGATCGTGAGCCCAAATACGCCAAGCTCGCTCATCTGGTTGACGATATCCATCGGGATCAAGGCGTCATTGCGGTGAATCTCTTGAGCCTGGGGAATGACCTCCGCGTCGACGAACTTCGAGAACTGCGCACGAACCTCCTCGAGCATCTCGTCCTCGAATCCTGGATTCGGAAACCCGTGGTCCCGCGCGTGGGCCGCGAGCTCGAGATAAACCTGGCCGCTGGCGTGCTCGGTGGAAAACTCGACGACATCAGGCTGAAGGACGGTCTCGCGGAGGTCCGCATTGGTGATGCCGAGCTCGCCGAGTCCGATGTTCTCACAAGCGCCGAGGTCGACGCCGCCGACCAGCGTGCGCGCGACCTCACCGATGTAGGCCCGCGCGACTTTGCCCTCGTAGGCTCCACCGACCCGTGTCGCCCACGACGACATCTGCCTGCACGCTTCGAGCTCGGTTGCCAGGTACGCGACCGCGTGTGCGGCGAGCTGGTTCTCGTTCAGCTTTTTCGGGCTGACCCGATCCCCTTCGGTGACGATGGATTTCACGTTGTCATGAGCGCGCTGGTAGACGCTCTCGAGCGCTTCGATGACTTGCTGCATGGCTGCTCCTAACCGTTTGCAATGGCGGCGCGGGTTTCTTCGAGGTTCTTGAGCCCAGGCCGAGGCGCTCCGACCAAGCATGCGACGGTGCCGTGAAGCTTGTTCTCGTACATGAGCTGGTGGGCTTCGGGAATTTCCTCCCAGGTGAAGAGGCGCGTCATGACCGGCTTGATCTTGTCCTGAATGACCAGGCGGTTGGCGCGGCTCGCGGAATCGGCGTCCGCGAAGTGCGAGCCGATGATCTTCTTTTGGCGCATCCAAAGGTGCCGGACGTCGAAGTTCAGATTGTAGCCCGTGGTGGCGCCGCAGATCACGATGCGCCCGTATTTGGCGGCCAGGAACACGCTTGCAGGGAAGGTCGCCTTGCCGACGTGCTCGAACACGACATCCGGCCCTTTGCGCTCGCCGAGAATCTCCCAGATACGCTTGCCGAACCCCTTGAGGTCGGCGCCATGCGCTTTTTGCTCCTCGGGCGTCATGTTGTCTTTGTACTGAAGTGCTGGGAAGTCTTTGCGATTGATCACCCCGTGCGCGCCCAGCTGCATGACGAGCTCGGCTTTGTCGTCGCTCGACACCACCGCGATCGCGCGGGCACCCATGACCTTGCACAGCTGAACGGCAAACACCCCGAGACCGCCCCCAGCGCCCCAGATGAGTACGTCCTCGCCCGGCTCAACCTTGGCGCGGTCGACCAGCATGCGGTGCGCCGTGTAATAGGTGAGGCCGTAGCTCGACGCCTCTTCCCAGCTGAGGTGCCCGGGCTTTGGAAGCACCTGTTGTGCCTGCACCCTCGTGAACTGAGCGAATGAGCCGTCGGGGGTTTCATAACCCCAGATGGTCTGTAGGTCGTTGGTGCCTGGGTTCACGAGATGGTTGCAGTGCACGACGACTTCGTCGCCGACCGCATGGTCGTTGACTCCCGGGCCGACCGCCCACACGACACCCGACGCATCGGAGCCGGCGATGTGGTAGTCGAGCCCGTGACCCTTGAGCACGTTGACGGGCTTGCCGAGCCCGGCCCATACGCCGTTGAAGTTGACGCCCGCGGCCATGACCTGCACCAACACCTCGCCCGGACCGAGCTCCCAAACTGGCGCCTCTTCAGGCTGGAACGATTGATTGGGTTCTCCGAAACGCTCTGGGCGAATCACGTAGGCGTGCATCTTGTCCGGCACGGCGCCTAGCTCTGGGACTTGGCCAACGGGTACGATATCTGGACGTTCACTCATGGGTTCCTCTATGGAGTTTTTCCAAGCACTTCTAGATACTCTCGGCTCAAAAGTTCGCAAAGACTCAGCGGCGTTTGGCCGCTGTCGAGGTCTCGCTCGGCGCGGGCTTTGAGCAGCGGTGCGCCACCCAGGGTCGTCATCCCGTGCTCGCCATGCTTGCGGCTAAAAAGGTCGAGCGTCCACTGAATCTCACCTCGGCGACGTCGTGCGGAGAGTGTCGCATCGAGGTGCTGCCGATGTGCGTCGAGGGCGTCGACGAGGTCGTCAATTCCGGTGGCTTTCGTGGCGCTCGTCGCGATGATCGGCGTTTCCCAACCCGCGTCCTGCTCGCCGGCCGCCCCGGCTGCGTGGGCCGTTAGGAGGGCCCCACGCAAGTCGGCCACGGCGCGCTGCGCGAGCTCCTCGTGATCGGCCTTGTTGACGACCAGGATATCCGGGATCTCCATGATGCCGGCCTTCAAGAATTGAAGCACGTCTCCGCTTCCCGGCTGGATCACGAGGACGACCGTGTCCGCCACGTGAACGATGTCGATTTCCGACTGGCCCACCCCCGTCGTCTCGATGACGACCATGTCGTACGCGGCAGCCAGCACCCGTACCGAGGAATTGGCCGCGTAGGCAAGGCCGCCGACTTCGCCAGCTGTGGCGAGCGAGCGCACGAACAGGCCGGCATCAGACGGATCGAAACTCATCCGGGCGCGGTCCCCAAGCAACGAGCCCCCCGAGCGGATGCTCGATGGATCGACCGCGACGACCCCGACGGTGCGACCGCGATGTCGAACGGAGCGCGCGAGCACAGACGTCAATGTGCTCTTCCCGACGCCGGGTGGACCGGTGAGGCCGACGCGGTGACCGTTGGCCGTTCTCGGTGCGTCCTGGAGCGCAGCCAACAGCGCGGCAACGCGGGCGTGCGCTTCGGGCCGTCGATCCTCGACGAGGTTCAACGCCCGGGAGACGGCGGCCTTGTCGGCGCACATCACGTTCGGTGCGTCGTCGGCGGAATCACTCGGCGGCATGCTGGCGGTCCACGAGGTCGATCAGATCGCTCATGATGTTGTCGAGCTCGAAGTCCTTCGGCGTGTAGACCGCCGCGATGCCATCCCGGCGAAGTCGCTCGGCGTCCGCCTCCGGAATGATGCCGCCCACGACCAAGGGCACGTCCCCGAGCCCAGCAGCGCGAAGCCGCTCCGCCACCTCTGGAACGAGGGCGAGATGAGAGCCGCTCAGGATACTCAGGCCGATGAGATGAACGCCTTCCTCGAGTGCGGAGGCCACGATTTGCTCCGGTGAGACGCGAATCCCTTCGTACACCACATCGAAACCGACATCGCGGGCCTTGATGGCGATTTGCTCCGCGCCGTTCGAGTGGCCGTCGAGGCCGGGCTTACCCACGAGCAGCTTCGCCCGTCGTCCCATCCGGGCTTCGAGGTCGCTCAGCCGAGCGCGCAGTCGATCGACCACGTCCGCGGAGGCACCGGACCCCGAAGTCTTCACGGTGGCGCCCGCCACCCCCGTCGGTGCGCGGTACTCGCCCCAGATTTGCCGAAGCGTGCCGGCCCATTCGCCCGTGGTGACGCCCGCGTGAGCGGCGGCTATCGACGCCGTCATCATGTTCCCGTCGGCCTTGGCGGCACGCTGCAGCTCTGCCAGCGCCTTGCCGACCGCGTCGTCGTCGCGCTCCAGTTTCCAGCGCCCGAGCGCCTCGCGCTGGTTGGCGTCGACCTCTGGGTCGACGGTGAGGATCACGTCATCGAGGTTCTCGGTGAGCGGGGAGGGCGCGCCTTCGATGTACTTGTTGACGCCGACGACGACCTGTTCGCCGCTCTCGATCGCGCGAAGTCGGGCGGCGTTGGACTCGACGAGCTTCTGTTTGATGTAGCCGCTTTCGACCGCGTCGACGGCACCGCCGCGCTTCAACACCTCTTGGACCTCGGCCCATGCGGAATCCACGAGTTGTTGGGTCTGCGCTTCGATGACCTCGCTGCCCTTGAACAGGTCGGCGTACTCGAGGAGGTCGCTCTCGTACGCGAGGATTTGCTGCGCACGGAGCGACCATTGCTGGTCCCAGGGGCGCGGCAGGCCGAAAGCCTCGTTCCACGTGGGAAGCTGAATCGCGCGGGCGCGCGCGTCCTTGCTGAGAGTGACCGCCAGCATTTCGAGAACGATTCGGATGACGTTGTTTTCGGGCTGTTGCTCCGTCAGCCCTAGTGAATTGACCTGCACTCCGTATCGGAAGCGACGGTGCTTGGGGTCCGTGACGCCGTAGCGTTCTTGGGTGACGCGGTCCCAGAGCGCGACGAACGCACGCATCTTGCACAGCTCCTCGACGAAGCGAATGCCGGCGTTGACAAAGAAGCTCATGCGGCCGACGACCTTGTCGAACTCACTCTCGGGCACGCGGCCCGTTGCCTTCACGGCGTCGAGAACGCCGATTGCGGTGACCAGCGCGTAGGCGAGCTCCTGGGTCGGCGTCGCGCCGGCTTCCTGTAAGTGGTAGCTGCAGATGTTGATCGGGTTCCACTTGGGAACTTCGTCGACCGTGTAGGTGATCAAGTCCGTGATCAGCCGCATCGACGGAGCGGGCGGGAAGATGTGCGTGCCGCGCGACAGATATTCCTTGATGATGTCGTTTTGCGTCGTGCCTCGAAGGACGCTCGGGTCGACCCCCTGTCCTGGGCGACGGCGACGTACAGGGACAACAGCCATACCGCGGTGGCGTTGATCGTCATCGAGGTGTTCATTTGGTCGAGCGGCAACCCGTCGAAGAGGGCGCGCATGTCGCCGATGTGCGAGATGGGAACGCCGACCTTGCCGACCTCGCCGCGAGCGAGCGGGTCGTCCGCGTCGTAGCCGGTCTGCGTTGGCAAATCGAACGCCACGCTGAGGCCTGTTTGGCCCTTGGCCAGATTCGTTCGATACAGCTCGTTCGATGCGGTCGCCGTACTGTGGCCCGAGTAGGTACGCATGATCCACGGTCTGTCGCGCTCCTGCTTGCCGTGCTCCGCCATCCACCGGTCCTTTCGTCTGCTATCCGCCCCGGGGGGCGCAGAAGCCTACATCGTTTTTCGCATTGCTTGCGTCGTGGGTCTTCGTAACCGTTGCGGTGCGCTTTACAGCTTCACACGGTTGGCCCTGCTGACCTTTGAATTATCATACGGCCGATGGGGGTCAAGCGCCCGAGAAACATGGCTTTTTTCCTGTTGTTGGCGCTGGTGGATTTTGTAAATTTGCGGTAAAGGGCTCCGATGGCGGAGACCAACGCAGCGATGGGGCAGCGGCTGCGCGAGCTACGGCTGCGGCGCGGCTTGCAGCAAAGCGAGGTGGCCCGCCGTCTCAAGATCTCGCCAGCATATTTGAGCCTCATCGAGAAGGGCAAACGCGTCGTTCAGTTGCCGTTGCTCTTTCAGGCGCTCGAGGTCTACGGCGTCCCCGTCGAAGACTTCATGGCGAGCCTCGGCGAGCATCGGGTCGACGATGGCCTCGCGCGCCTCCTGGATGAGCCCCTGTTGCGCTCGCTCAACCTCAGCGAGGAAGACCTCGCCAGCATCAGTGCCGAGCCGCGCATGGTGGCCACCATCACGGCGCTCTTCAACCTCTACAAGAACACGCGCAGTCAGCTCGATCACGTGATGGCAAGTATGGCGCAACGCGAACGACAGGCCGACGACGACTCCGTTCGCTTCGACTACAGCCCGTACGACGAGGTGACCGACTTTCTCGAGCAGCATCACAACTGGTTCGGGCAGCTCGAGGAGCGTGCCCAGCAGTTTCGGCGCGACTGCGCTTTTGGACGCCGGGTCACGAGCGACGACCTGGAGCGCGGGTTGTTGTCGCAGGTGGGCGTTCGCGTGCAGCGAATCCCAGAGCGTGCCGAGAGCTCCGTCATCCGTACCTGGAACGCCGAGGAACGGATCCTCGCCGTGTCCGAGGATTTGTTCGAGCAGCGGCTGAAGTTCCAGCTCGCGCATACCATCGCGCTCGGCCTTTTCGACGAGGAAAAGCTGCACAAGCCGATCCTCGAGGGCTACAGGGGCCAGCACGGCGAGACTCGGAAGCTGCTCAAGATCCACCTCGCCAACTACTTCGCTGGCGCGCTCCTGCTCCCCTATCCAGAGTTCTACCGGGAAGTGACGAGCAGTCGGTACGACGTCGAGCTTCTCGCGCAACTTTTCGAGTCGTCATATGAGACGGTTGCGCACCGAATGTGCAATCTGTCGGACCCGCGCCGTCGCGGCGCTCCGATGCACTTTCTGAGGGTCGACGTCGCAGGCAACATCTCCAAGCGCTACTCGGGTGACGGAATCAGGTTCGCGTACCAAGACGGCTCCTGCCCCAAGATGGCGGTGCATCTGGCGTTTCTGACCCCGAGCGTGATTACCAAGCAGTACTCGGCCTTTCCCGATGGCTCGACGTATTTCTGCTTCGCCAAGGTCGTCAGCGAGCCGCAGCAGGGCTCGCTCGTGAAGGGTACGACGCACAGCATCGGCCTCGGCACCCATGCGGACAACGCAAAGCACTTCGCGTACGCGGACGACCTTCCGTTCGCCGACCCGAAGAAGATGGCGGTGCCCGTCGGGACGACGTGCCGGTTCTGCGAGCGCACCGACTGCAACATGCGGTCGGCTCCGAGCTACAAGTTCGCGTTCCGAGTCGACGAGTACACCAAGAAGGACAACTTCTTTTCGCCGTTGGTGAGCGGGGACGCCGGTGCGGACGTGCAGAAGCCGGCTCGCCGGAAGCCAACGGCGTGATATGGTCGCGCCCCGGAGGTCAATATGCCGTCGTTCGATGTCGTTTCCAAGATCGACCAACATGAAGTCGACAACGCGCGCAACCAGGCGAGCAAAGAAATCGCACAGCGATACGATTTCAAGGGCACCGACAGCACGATCGAGCAAACCGATGAAGGCATCGTGATCCGCTCGAACAGCGAAGGCCGCCTCGACGCCGCGCGCGACGTGCTCGAAAGCAAGATGGTCCGCCGGCAGGTGTCCCTGAAGTCGCTCGATGCGCAGCAGGCGCAACAGGCGGGCGGTCAGACCTGGCGGCAACTCATCAAGCTCAAAGAGGGCGTGTCCAAGGAGAAGGCCAAGGAAATCGTCAAGGCGATCAAGGACAACAAGCTCAAGGTGCAAGCCTCGATCCAAGGGGATACGGTGCGGGTTTCCGGCAAGAAGCGCGACGATTTACAGGACACCATCGCATTCCTCAAAGAGAAGGACTTCGATCTGCCGCTCCAGTACGTGAATTTTCGAGACTAAGGCCGTTCGCTTTGACCCAGACGCAACAAGAGCTCGTGGTTGGCTATCAGGGCACCGAGGGGGCGTATAGCCAACTCGCTGCGATGCATCACTTTGCGGGCGCGGAGGAGGCGCTTCGCTGTGTCGGATATCACAGCTTTAGCGAGATGCTCGAGGCCGTGAAGGTGGGTGACGCCGACTACGCGGTGCTCCCGATCGAAAACTCAATCGCCGGGTCGATCAACGACAGTTACGACCTGCTCGCCGCTACAGGGCTCTCCCTCGTCGGAGAGGAGTTTCAGCCGATCGCGCATTGCCTGATCGGAGCAGCCGACGTGGCAGTGACCGACATTCGTCGCGTCTACTCGCACCCCGTGGCGCTGGCGCAGTGCGGCGAGTTCTTGGAGACGCTCGAAGATTGTCATGTCGAAGCGTTCGTCGACACGGCCATGGCCGTCGAGAAGGTCAAGCGAGATGCCGACCCGACGGAGGCAGCCATCGCCAGCGAAGAAGCAGCGGCGTTACACGGCTTGCCGATCCTGCGCCGGGATATCGCCGACCATCCGGAGAACTACACGCGGATGGTGATCGTCGCGCGGGAACCGGCGCACCACGAACAAGGCGTGCCTTGCAAGACATCGCTGATCTTTTCGACGATTCACGAGCAGGGAGCGCTGGCGCGGTGCATCGCGATCTTCGCCGACCGGGGTCTGAACCTCACGAAAATCGAATCACGGCCCAAGCCGCACACACCGTTCGAGTATGTCTTCTACGTCGATTTCGAGGGCAATGTCGATCGCGAGACAACGCAGGCCGCGCTCCGCGACCTCGAGGCGGTAACGACCTTTCTCAACGTGCTTGGCTCGTATCCGATCGGTCGCGCAGGCGTCAACTAGCGCGCACTAGCTGGCGACTGCTTCTGCCACGTGTGCGAGCCGATGCGCGTCGGTCTCCAGCCCAGCGGCCAGACAGGTTGCCGAAACCATCTTCAGGGCGGCTGCTTCTCCCGGGCCGTCCTCTTGGCCGCGCGCTGCGGCCAGCGCCTCGAGCGCGTCGATCATCGCATCACGTGCGCGCCCGCGAGCCAGCTGCAGACACGCCGATGCGATGGCGATTCGGATCGCCGCCCCCGGGGTTTGATTTGGGCTCTTCTTGGCGGCCGCTAGAGCGCGCTTGGCGGCCGGAACGTCTTCTCGGGTCACGTATGAGACGACGCGCAGGCAGTGAGCGCCAGTGAGGTCGCCGCCCGCGGCGATGGAGGATTCGATCAGGGCATCGAACTGATCGTGGTCTTGCTCCTTGAGCACCCGCACGAGCTCATCAGCCGCGTTCTCGACCTCCGCGCCGGGCACGGGAATGGTCGGCCTTTCCTCTTCCTCCTCTCGCGGTGGCCCGGACGGAAGCCGAACCGCCCGGCTGATCTCCGATGCGCCCTCGCGGGTCTCGCTGTCAGGTTGATATTGAACCGCTGCGGCGGCCAATCGCACCGCGGTGCTGGTGTACCCATTGTCGGCAGCGAGAGAGCCTGCCTCGAGAATCGCGTGCGCCCCGCGAGCGAGGTCCCCGCCTTCGCACAGGTATGCGCCGACCGTGGCCGCCATCGAAGGGCCGACCAGTGGTTCTGCGGTGTGAAGCGCGTGCGCGACGAATCGGTAAGCTTCTGTTCGGCGCGCCGGTGGCATGCGTTGCACGACCGCCCGACGGAGGAGCTCCGAGTCCGGCTTGCCCTCCGGCGTCAGCAGCCCGTCGTTGACGAGCGCCTCGAGCGCCCTACGCCGTGTGCCGTTGGGTACTCCGTCCAACGCGACCGCTGCGTCGACGACCTGCACGGAAGAAGCAGGGAGGGCGGTGCATGCAATCTCCAGGAAACGCATCGACGATGTATCGAGCGTGGCGAACCGTTCTTCGAGGAGGGCACGTGGGCCCAAGTGTTGGCGCCGGTCCGCGGTCTCGTCACGCCAGACGAAGCGGCTGCCATCGTGCACGATGTCGCCGGTGGCGACCATGGTTCGCGCGGCCTCCATGATTCCCAGCACAGTCGTGCCACCGGTGATCACCAGCTGGGTGGCGATCTCCGTGTGGGTGTCTTGCCCGAGGATGCCGGTGGCCACGAGCAGCGCTTCATTGGGATCGAGTGAGGGAAGCTCGACCTTTGCGGCTCGGGGTAGGCCGCGGAGGCCCGCTGGAACGCTCGATTCCGTCGTCCGGACGCACAACAAGGCGGCTACGGTGTCGTCGGATAGCGCGCTACCGAGGACCCCAAGCGTCGCGGGGTCGACGGCTGCGATACGATCGACGTAGATCCACGGAAGGCCGTGCTCCGTCTGCAGCGCGCGGCACATTGCCTTGAAGGCATGGATCGCCGCCTCGCGGGGCGGCGGGTTTGCGCAGGCGATCGCTTTGAGCGCGTTCGCTACACCAGGCTCCGTCTGTTTGAGCGCTTGCCGTGTCGGCTCCAGCCCTCGCCAAGCCTTCAGAAGTGCGAGGCGAAGTCCCCCGAGCGGCTCGAGTCCGCCGGGCACCGCGCCGATTTCCAGGAAGGCGGGGGGTCGTAGCTCATCACGGAGTGCGAAGACTCCGGCGCGTGCGCCGACGCCGAGCTCCCCCTTCAAATAGAACGCCATTGTCTGTGATCCGGCGGCGGCCTTCTTCATCGGCTCGAGCGCATGGCGAATGCTTGCCGGAATGGGAGCAGGATGAAGCAAGCCAACCGACTGTCGGCACTCCTCGAGAAGCGGCCTGCCTCGGTCGATGGCTTCGCCGTGCAACGCAAAGGAGCTCGTGCTGACGGAACGACCGAAGAGATAGGTCCTCGACGCTGCTTCGCGCGACTCGACGTCGAGAACGACCTCGCCCGCGCATGCCTGGTTGGCCAACAGCTGCGCTCGGTCGATCGCGCTGCCGCTATTCGTGAGATGGCCCGCGGCGTCTTTGGCGCGCTCGATGTCGCCGCTTGCGATGCCGAACGCGATAGGAAGCCCACCGGCGGGCACAGGTTGCGACTCGGCTTCGGCGAGCAAGCGCAAGGCAAGGTTGATCGCCGTTTTCAGTTCGTGAAGCGCGAAGTTAGCGACGACGGTGCCCGCGAGGGAGGAAATGACCTCGCCGCCGCCGCCCTGGACTTCGTTTGTGACGTACCGCGCCCACTGCCCGGCGGCCGCGGTGGTTTCCTCCTCTTCGAAGGCGGGAGGCAGGATCCTGTGCCAGAGGACGAAACGTTCCATCGCGATGAACGGCTAGACGCGCTCGAGCGCCGACGTCATGTCGGCTACCGTCTGAAAGATGCCCATGTCCCCCTCGTAGGGGCACGATCCCACGCGGAGAGCTCCCTGTAAAGGGACTGAGCTTTCTCGACTTCCGAGTTCCGTTTGTGTTAGCTGACGATCATGTTGAAGGGGGAGCACATCCTGATCACCGGGGGCGCGGGGTTCATTGGAACCGCGTTGGTGGCGCGTCTTGCCGACGACAACCACGTCCGCATCCTTGATATCCTGCGCCGAAACGCGCTTTCCGAGGCCGGTCTCGATCGCCACCCGAACGTCGAGCTCGTTGTCGGCGACGTTCGCGACATGACGGCGGTTCGCCGGGCTGTGACTGGCTGCGAGCATGTGATCCACATGGCGTCGATCGCCGGCGTCGACACGGTCTTGAAGAATCCCGTCGCGACCATGGAGATCTCGCTCGAAGGCACGATGAACATTCTTCGTGCAACCAACGACTGCACAGGCGTCAAGCGGGTGATCGATTTTTCTACTAGTGAGGTCTTTGGATCGTACGCATTTCGCGTGCGGGAAGCCGACGTCACCAGCCTTGGAGCGGTCGGCGAGGCCCGTTGGACCTACGCCGTCAGCAAGCTTGCTACGGAGCACCTTGCGCACAACTACTGGAAGCAGTTCGACCTCCCGACGGTCGCGATTCGCCCCTTCAACATCTACGGGCCGGGGCAGGTCGGCGAAGGGGCGGTGCATGCGTTTGTGGTGCGAGCCCTCAAGGGCGAGAAGCTCACCATTCACAACGAGGGCGACCAGATTCGCTCGTGGTGCTACATCGACGACATTGTCGACGCGATTCTGCTCGCGATGGAGTGCGACGGGGCCGTCGGCGAGAGCTTCAACATCGGAAACGCGCGAAGCACCATCACGATTTATCAGCTTGCGCAGTTGATCGTCCGTCTCGCCGAGAGCAAATCTTCGATCGAGTTCATCGACTGGAATTTCCCAGACGTCGAGCTTCGTATTCCTGACGTGAAGAAGGCCGAGCAGATTCTGGGCTTCCGCGCGCGCGTGGAGCTCGAGCAAGGGCTACTCCAGACGATCGAGTGGTATCGTCGCAAGCTCAGCGGCGAGGTCTGAAATGTCCGGCGGTTCTGCGCGGGTCTACGACTTGTCGGCCGCGCGTCCCGACGGTTGGTTCGAGGAAGTGCTCGAGCAGTCGAAGGATTTCGAAAAGGCGTGTGAGATTATCGGGCGTAGCACGCTCGGGCTCGCGCTCATCGCGGGCGCGCGCATTCTCAGTCTGACTGCGAACCCGCACTCGCAGGATCGGACGACGGTTGAGTTCTCCATCGGTCAAGATCCGGCGGTTCGGCAAGTGCCGCTCTCGGAGTTTCGGGAGACCGTGGGACAGTTCCTGCTGACGCCCCTGCAGAGCTGGGGTCTCTCCGACGACCCCGACGCGGAGGCGCTGCAGGCGCACATCGGTGGGCGCTACATGCTGGAGGCCTCGTTGTTCCAGGTGCTGCCGCTCGAGCTTCGCCATGACCTCGGCCTTTCGGAGGTCGCACTGCAATTCAACGAGCTTCGGCACGTGTTGGCGCTCGACGACTTCAGAGACGTGCTCGACGAGCGCGTGCGCTCCGAGCTCGGGCTCGACCAGCAGGATGATGTCGCGATCGACCTGACCATCGTGGACCAGGCGGAAGAGGCCAATGCCCACCGCAATTGGGCGGCCACCGTCGCCATGCTCAACCCCTGGCTAACCCCAATTTCGATGCTCTTGCGAACCGGGGAGGCGGACGGCCTCACCGAGGAGGTCCGCGGGCGTTTGTCGACCAGCCTCGATCTGCTGGGCACGGCATACGCGAATCTGGGTGAGCTCGACGCCGCCAACGAAGTCTTGCGACTTGGGATTCAATGGGCCGGTGAATCGGGAAAGGCGGGGGGGCTGTTTCTCGCCCTAGGACGAGCGTCGGTTGCGAGCGAGAAACACGGCGAGGCGATCGGGCTGCTCCGTCGAGCGATTCGACTCGGTGCTGAGGAAAGCGACGCGTTGCCGCTTCTGGCGCGGTCACTGAGTGCCCGCGAACAGACCTTGGCCGCGATGGTGTGCAACGAGCGGGCGCGGGAGCTGGGCGCGGAGGCGGCCGAGTTGGAAGCGGTCGGCGCCGAGTTGCGAACGCGTCTCGGAGACGCCTGGCCGAGGTTTAGGGCCTGGATGAGCGGCCCCGAGTAGCCCCTTTACTTTGCTCGCGAGGCTTCGTACCGTATCGGTTCGGATGTCGGGCTTTCTTTTGTCGATTGATCAGGGAACCACCGGTTCCACCGCGTTGCTCTTGTCTCCCGACGGGCAGATTCTAGGGCGCGCGAACCACGAGTTCCCGCAGCATTTCCCGAGGCCAGGCTGGGTCGAGCACGACCTCGAGGAGATTTGGAAGAGCGTCGGCGACGCGGTGCGTGACGCGATCGCGCGTGCGGGCGTCGCTCCGGCGGATTGCTTGGGTATCGGCATCACCAATCAGAGGGAGACGACGGTTCTTTGGAACCGGAACACCGGCCAAGCCGTCCACAACGCCATCGTCTGGCAGGACCGGCGCACCGCAGACCGCTGCCAAGAGCTCAAAGATGCCGGCAAAGAAGCCATGTTCCGCCAGCGGACCGGGCTCGTGCTCGATCCCTACTTGGCCGGAACCAAGCTCGAATGGCTTCTCGACCACGTCGACGGCGCGCGTGCTCAGGCGGAGAAGGGCGAGCTGGCCTTTGGCACGATCGACTCCTGGTTGCTCTACCGCTTGTCTGGCGGGAAGACGCACGTCACCGATGCGAGCAATGCCTCGCGGACGCTGCTGTATGACATCGGCGAGGGACACTGGGACGAGGAGCTCGCGGCCGAGCTGCACGTGCCGATGGCTTTGTTGCCGGAGGTTCGAAGCTGCTCCGAAGTGTATGGGCATACCTCGGGTGTCCCAGGTTTGCCCGATGGCATCCCGATTGCCGGCATGGCGGGCGACCAGCAGGCGGCCTTGTTTGGTCAAACCTGCTTCGAGGTGGGCGACGCCAAGTGCACGTACGGCACGGGTGCGTTCCTGCTGATGAACACCGGGACGGCCTTGGTGCACTCCAGCAACGGCCTCCTCACTACAATCGCATGGCGTCTCGGCGATCAGACGGTGTATGCGCTCGAAGGCAGCGCGTTCATCGCGGGCGCGGCGGTCCAATGGCTGCGTGATGGGCTCGGGGTGATCGCCTCTTCCGACGAAATCGAAGCCAAGGCGAGGGAAGTCGATGCGACGGGTGACGTCGTGTTTGTCCCCGCGTTGGCGGGGCTTGGGGCACCGTATTGGGACCCACATGCGCGGGGGCTCATCTACGGGCTCACGAGGGATACGACGGCCGCGCACATCGCGCGGGCAACCCTCGAGGGAATAGCGTTCCAAATCGTCGACCTGGTCGACGCCATGCAAGTGGACGCCGATCGTCCTATAACGCGTTTGAGGGTCGACGGTGGTGCGGCTCGCAATGACTTACTCATGCAATTTGAAGCCGACATGCTCGGGCTGACGATCGACCGGCCCGAAAATGTCGAAACGACTGCCTTAGGAGCTGCTTACTTAGCTGGCATGGCCGTTGGCGTATTCGACGGTCTTAGTTCTGTTGTAGATGCTTACCGTATCGAGCGTAGCTTTGAGTCTCAGGTCACCCAACCCGAACGAGACGGGCACCTAAGACGATGGCGCGACGCGGTGCGGCGGGCGCGAAGTTAGATAGGAATAACATGAGTGATAATGATGTCGGGCAAGACAACAAAGAACACACAGATGTACCGGTAGCTTGGGAGGCACTCGAAGACGCATTTGAAAACAACGCACCTGAGGTGCATAGCTACTTGCACTTCGACACCGGCGAGGTCATCCGGATCGTCGACGGGGTTGCAGACCCTTCGATGCACACGCGCATCATCGGCGACATCCGGTATCTCCGAATCGATCCGGTTTCGTCGCGTGAGCAATATCGATGGATGGAGCGCTTCATCGCGACCGTCGAGGACGAAGATCTGCGGCGGCAGCTCAACATCTCGATCGACGGAAAAGGCGCGTTTAGGCGCTTCAAGGACGCGCTTGTGAGTCATCCGGTCGATCGCGAGCGGTGGTTCGCGTTTCGGTCCGAGCGTCTGCGCTGCTGCATGGAGTCGTGGCTGATGGCCAACGGGATCCATTCCGTAGAGCGGCCGACGTGGCACGTTCCGACGGCCCAGGAGGTCGGAGACGTCGAGCCCGAAGCGGCGAAACCGGCCGAATCGGAGGAGCGAGTCAGCCGGGTGGCGGTGAGTGACGCCCACCGGAAGAGGCTCCACGAGCTAGTCGATGCCCTTTCGTCTCGAGACATGGAGGCCGCCACAACCTTCCTGGAGTTCCTTCGGGACCGGCGCCACGCTCCGTCCGCGCCGAGCCTGGCGGCCTCCGAGCCACCCTCGGCCGGGACGTCCCCGGTGGCCGAATCCGAATAAGAACCTCCCCCCACTGGTTTGAGCCTAGGCAGGGACGTATCACCCCTCCACTATATATAGTGGAGGTCACCCGGTGACCTTCGCTTCTGGTCGCGTAAATCGTTGCAATACCGTATGTTCAGTGATAGCCACGTCCAACTACTCCTTTGGGGGGCAGCGTGAAGATCAAGAAGCTCCAAATCGTTGGCTTTAAATCCTTCGTCGACCAGACGACGGTCCGTTTCGACCACGACATCACCTGCGTCGTCGGACCGAACGGGTGCGGCAAATCCAACATCGTGGACGCCATCAAGTGGTGCATGGGTGAGCAGTCGGCCGCGCGCCTCCGCGGCAAGCAGATGGAGGACGTGATCTTCAGCGGGGCGGAGGGGCGTGGGCCGCATGGCTTCGCGGAGGTCACGCTGACGTTCGACAACACAGACGGCCTTGCCCCGCCCGAGTACAGCGACTACGCGGAGATTCAGGTTACGCGGCGTCTCGATCGCCAGGGCAACAGCGACTACCTCGTGAATCGGACTCCGGTTCGGCTGCTCGACATCACCAACTTGTTCTTGGGCACCGGCGTTGGCAAGCGTGCGTACTCGATCATCGAGCAGGGCCGCATCGGGTTGGTCGTCACCTCCAAACCGGAGGACCGCCGCTCGATGATTGAAGAGGCGGCCGGCATCAGCAAGTTCAAGCTGAGCAAGCGCGTCGCCGAACGCAAGATGGACCAGACGCGTCAGAATCTCTTGCGCGTCACCGACATCATCGGCGAGCTCGAGCGCAGCCTCGCGTCGCTCAAACGGCAAGCGCAAAAGGCCGAGCGCTACAAGCGCTACAAAAAAGAGATGCGCGATCTCGACCTGTGGGTCGCGTCGCACCGCTTCTTGGAGCTCCGCGGACAGATCAGCTCGTCCACGGCGCTGTTGTCGAAGGCCAATGAGGACGTGCAAGCGAGCCGCCATGCTTTGGTCGCCAAGGAAGCGTCGGTGGAGGCCGAGCGCGTTTCGCTACAGCAGTTGGGCTCGGACGTCGAGCGCGGGCAAGGGCGCGCGTACGAGCTCGACAACTTGGTTCGACAGCTCGAAGGCTTGATTCGCCAACAACAGGATCGACAAACGGCGTTGGTCGAGCGCAAAGAGCTCGCGACCCGCGAGCTTCGCCAACTCGAAGAGCGGCGCGACGACTTGCACCAAGAGGCCTCGACGGTTCGCCTTTCTCTCAGCGAGCTCGAGGCGCTTGAGGCCGAAGCCGGGGAGCTCCTTGCTGCGGTGGAGGCGGAGCTTCAAACCCGCAAAAACACAGCAGAAGAGGCCGAAACTGCGCTTCAGAGTGCCCGCACTCGGCTAGCGGAAGGGCGCACCAGGGTGGCGGGCGCAGAGGCGGTCCTCCATGGGTACGACGCGCGACGCGAAGACATTCGTGCACGGCTCGAGCGCTTGCAGGAAGAGCTGCAGGCGCTTGCCACACGAGATGTCGAGTTCACGCAGCAACGCGGAGAGTGCGAGGCGCGGATGGTTGGGTTGCGCAGCGGAAAGTCCGCGACTGCGGAGCGCCAAACCGAGATCGAAACATTGCTGTCGATGAACAAGGACGCGCTGCACCAGGCAGACGCAGAGGTCGACGCGCTCCGCGAGACCTTTGCGGTGACCAGCTCGAGGCTGCGCTCCCTCAACGAAATCCACGAACGCTTCGAGGGCGTGGGCGCTGGGGCACAAGCGGTGATGACCGGCTACGCCAGCACATCGGGTGACGCGGCTGGGTCTGGTGGGTCTGGTGGGTCTGGGCTAGTTGGTCTGGTTGCCGACCGTTTGGAGTGTGCGGCGGAGCACACACGCGCGTTGGGCGCTGCGCTCGGTGGCGCGCTCGAGTACTTGCTGGTCGACGATACCGACGCCGCCTTGCGCGCCGCGGACTACCTGGCTTCCGGAGAAAAGGGCCGCGCAACATTTCTTCCCCGCTCGCCGAGCGGAGCGGCGCGAATCGTGCCGCAGTTCCCCGTGGGGATGGGCATCGTCGGGCCGCTCCTGACGTTGATGCGCTACTCGCACGCCGACGGCGCGTGGGTTCGCTACCTGCTGTACGACGCGTTGGTCGTCGACACGTTGCAGACCGCGGCACGCCTCCACCGGGAAGGCTTCCAAGGGAAGTTGGTCACCCTCGACGGGCAGGCCTTGCGCCCCGACGGCGCGGTCGTGGGCGGCGCCAAAGATGAGTCGGCCGCGCATCTCCTGAGGCTAAAGCGTGAGATCCGCGAGCTCGAAGAGGCGGCCGCATCGCAGGGCGCGGAGCTCGAGCGCGCTACCGCGAATCAGGGCAAGCTCCGCGCCACGATCGCCGAGCGACAGGCCGCCATCGATTCGGCGAGGGTTCAGGCCCACGATGCCGAGCTGGAAATGTTGGGCGCCGAGCGGGACCTCCGGGGCGTCGAAATGGAGCTCCAGCGCATCGGCGAGCGTCGCCAGAAGATCGCTAGCGCCGAGACCGAAGGGCGCTCTGCGCTCTCTCACGTCGACGTCGATGAAAGCAACACAAAGCGCCTGCTCACCGACGCGGAGCGCGACGTGGCGGATTCCGAAGAAGCAACCAGGGTGGCCGAGAGCGTGCTTGTCGAGCGACGTCGCGTCGTCGAGGAACAGGCCACGAAGGCGACCGAGGTCAAGGTTGGCGCAACACAGTCCCGTGAGCGGGCCGATCGAGAGCGCTCGGTGTTGGGGCAACTCGATCGTTCGGTCGCCGAGCTCAACGCCCGGGAGGCTCGTCTGCGTGACGACGTCGCCATCGCGGATCGCGATCAAGGCCAAGCGGCGGGCCGTATTCTCTTACACCATGGCCGCCTGAGCGAGACAGCCCACGAGGCTACTGGGGCTCGCAATGAGCTCTCGAACCATCGCGCGCGCTTCGACGAGGCGCAGACGGAGCTCGGCGCGTCGGAGGCTTCGCTCAAGCAGTTGCGCTCCACCATCGACGAGCAGTCCTCCGAGTTCAACGCGCTGACGCTTCGCGAGCGTGAGCTGACCTTGTCGCTCCAGCACCTCGAAGAGCAGGTCATCGACAAGCATCGCGTCGAGCTGGCGTATGTCATCGGCGATCACCACGCGCGGCCCGTGCCCGAGGCCGGGGTCACCGCGCGTGCCGAAGAGCTACAAAGGCTCATCGATCGTATGGGCGAGATCAACCTCACAGCCATCGAGGAGTACCAAGAGAACGCCGAGCGCTATGAGTACCTCACTGGCCAGCGCCGTGACCTCGAAGACGCCCTCACCAAGCTCGACAAGGCGATTCGTCAAATGAACCGCGAGAGCCGGGCGCTCTTTCGAGAAGCGTTTGCGGCGATCAACGAGCGCTTCAAGCGCATCTTCCCGTTGCTCTTTCGCGGGGGCAAGGCCGAGCTACGGTTGACTCACCCGCAGGAGATGCTGGAGACGGGCGTCGAGATCATCGCGCAGCCTCCGGGCAAGCGCCTCGGCTCCCTCGATCTCATGAGCGGTGGCGAGAAGGCGCTGACCGCGGTCGCGATGATCTTCGCGATCTTCCAGTACAAGCCGAGCCCCTTCTGCCTGCTCGATGAGGTCGACGCCCCGCTGGACGAAGCCAACATCGGCCGCTTCGCCGAAGCCATCCAGCAGATGACCGACCGCTCCCAGTTCATCATCATCACCCACTCCAAGCGCACCATGGAATTCGCCGACGTCCTCTACGGCGTCACCATGGAACAACCCGGCGTCTCCAAACTAGTCTCCGTAGAGCTCCGCAGCGAAAAACGCCCCCACACCGCCACAGTAGAAGCGGCCGAATAGGGGACGCTCTCCGGGTCCCCAACCCACCGAAGTCAGGAGACTCTTCGGGAGAAGATCGCAGCGATACAGGTGGGCCGCCAAAAGGGTCAGCTGACGATCGCGTCCAGCGCGCCGGCGTGGGATTCGGACAGGGCTTCGATCGGGACTTCACACACGCCGTCGATGGCCAACGTTTCACCGGCGACGCTTCCGATCTTTTCGAAGGGCACGCCGTATCGTTCGCAGATGTCGCCCGCCTCGCCGACGTTGCCGGCCGCGAGGCTCACGATGATACGCGAGGGCTCTTCGCTGAAGAGCAGAGCGTGTGCCGGGGCGTCGTCAGTCGAGGGGAGGGTGACGCGCGCGCCGTGTCCGTTTGCAATGCACGCCTCCGCCAAGCACACGGCGAAGCCGCCGTCGCTGATGTCGTGCGCGCTATTCACAAGTTTGCCGCGCGCAAGCTCGAGCATCGCATGTTGAAGAGCGGCCTCGGCTTCGAGATCGATGCCGACGGGCGCACCCGTTACCGATCCGCTGCGTTGGACGAGCCATTCTGAGCCGCCCAGTACGCCGCGGGACGGTCTTCCGAGGTGTGCGATGACGTCACCTTCGCGAACGAACCCTAGGCCGAGCCGATGCTCGGGGTCCTCGAGTTGGCCGACCACTGCGACCGTTGGCGTCGGGAGGATAGCCTTGCCGTCGGTCTCGTTGTAGAGGCTCACATTGCCGGACACCACGGGGGCCCCAAGCGCCGTGCACGCCGCAGCCAAGCCGTCGATCGCCTGCGCGAAGCGCCACATTTGCTCGGGCACCTCGGGGTTGCCGAAGTTGAGGCAATCGGTGAGGCCGAGGGGCTTCGCACCCACGCACACGATGTTGCGGGTGCACTCGGCGACAGCCATCGCGGCCCCCCCGAACGGGTCGAGCTCCACATGCCGTCCGTTGCAGTCGGACGACACAGCCAGGAACTTTTCTCGCGTTCCTGAGGCGTCCTCGCAGAAAACTCGTATCACAGCCGCGTCGCCCTGGCCCGGGCCGATCACGGTACCGTCTCGGACGATGTGGTCGTACTGGCGCCAGATCCACGATCGGCTTCCGATGTTGGGGGAGCCGATCAAGCGGACGAGCTCTGCGCCGAGGTCATCGGGGGCGTCGACCGTCATCGTGACCACGGCCGCCTGTTCGGGACGTGCCTCTTGCGGACGGTCGTACTTGGGGGCCGCATTGGTGAGCAGGTCGACGGGCAGATCCACGACCACGACTGGATCGGGGCGCCCGCTGCCATCGAACGGGTCGTGTCCGGGCGTGGCCTTACATACGAAACGTCCGGTGTCGGTCACGCGCCCAACGATCGAAGCATCCAAGTCCCACTTGGCGCATAGGTCGAACACCTCTTGCTCGCGCCCCTGTTTGGCGACCATCAGCATGCGCTCCTGGGATTCGCTGAGGAGCATCTCGTATGGGCTCAAGGCCTTGGTTCGTCGCGGAATTGCGTCGAGGTCGAGCTCGATGCCATTGCCCGCGCGGTCTGCCATCTCGACCGACGACGAGGTCAGACCTGCTGCGCCCATGTCCTGCACGCCCGATAGGCAATCGGTTGCAAAGATCTCGAGGCAGGCCTCGAGGAGCAGCTTCTCCATGAACGGGTCGCCGACCTGCACCGTGGGGAGCTTGCTATCCGTCTCTTCTCCGAACTCTGCGCTGGCCATCGTGGCACCGTGAATCCCGTCGCGGCCGGTCTTCGCGCCGACGTAGATGATCGGATTGCCGACGCCTTCCGCGACTCCGAAGAAGAGATCTTCGGTCTTGGCGATACCCACCGTGAATGCGTTGACCAAGATGTTCCCATCGTAGCTCGCGTCGAACTGCACCTCGCCGCCCACCGTGGGGACACCGATGCAGTTGCCGTAGCCGCCGATGCCCGCGACTACGCCCTTGAGCAGGTGTGGGGTCTTGGGATGATCGGGCCGACCGAATCGAAGCGAGTTCAGGGATGCTACAGGCCGCGCGCCCATCGTGAACACGTCTCGCAGAATGCCGCCGACGCCGGTCGCCGCGCCCTGGTAAGGCTCGATGTAGGACGGGTGGTTGTGCGACTCCATCTTGAACACCGCGCAAAACCCGTCGCCGATGTCCACCGCGCCGGCGTTCTCCCCGGGCCCCTGCACGACCTGCGGGCCCGTCGTAGGCAGCCGCGCGAGGTGGACGCGCGAAGACTTGTACGAGCAGTGCTCGGACCACATCACGCTGATCACGCCGAGCTCTGCGTAGCTGGGCGCGCGCGAAAGTGTGCTCAGCACGCGGTCCCATTCGTGTTCCGCCAACCCGAACTCGCGGGCGATTTCGGGAGAGCTGTCAGGCTCTCCGGGAAAGTTCGCTGGTGTGCTCATTCGAACCCCAAGTGGCGCCGAAGCGACTTCAGCAGAGACAGCCCGTCATCGTTGCCGAGGATGCCTTCGCTCGCTCGTTCGGGATGCGGCATCATGCCGAGAACATTCTTTTCGCGGCTGTACACGCCGGCGATGTCACCGACCGAGCCGTTTGGATTGGCATCGCTGCCGTTCGGGGCGTCGCCCTGTCGCGTGCAGTATCGAAAGGCGATTTGGCCGTTGCGCTCGAGTTCGGCGAGCCCTTCGTCGGTCGTGTGATATCGGCCGTCGGCATGCGCGATGGGCAGGCGGAGGACCGTGCCTCGGCCCATGTCGGTGAAGGGCCCTTCGCTCTCGACGCGGAGGTGGACATCACGGCATTCGAAGCGAAGATGTGCGTTTCGGGTCAATGCGCCGGGGAGGAGGCCCATCTCGGTGAGAATTTGGAACCCGTTGCAGATTCCGAGGACCGGCCCGCCGCGGCCGGCGAACTCGCGGATCGAATTGTCGATCGGGCTGAATCCGGCGATGGCGCCTGCACGCAGGTAGTCCCCGTAGGAGAAGCCGCCGGGAATCACGACGGCGTCTGCGTCACCGAGGGTGGTGTCTTTGTGGAAGGCGTACCAGGCGTCCGCGCCCAGCACGTCACGCACGGCATGCAGGGCGTCCCAGTCGGCATTTGAGCCTGGAAATTGTACGACGGCGACTCTCATCGGGCGACTCCGTTGTCCTCGGCGCGCGGAGCATAGATCGGACCGGGCGTCAGGCAACGCGGAAGCGCCACTATCGAATCAGCTCGAAATAACCGTGGGCGAGCTCCCCTTCGAGGTCGTCCACGGGGATGACACGAAAGACGATCGTGCCACGGCACGTCGATGCTTCCACGACTCCATAGGCACGGCTGTCCTGTCCCATGTAGGCCCGGTAGTCGCCGAGCAGGTAGAGCTCGCCCGGCGATACTTCGACTTTTCGAACCAGATGTCGGCCGTCCTCCGCCATGAAGATTCGGTGGCGGTTCGGTCCGAAAGACTCGTCGCCCCAGGCCAGCGTGCGCGTCCGGTCGTTGTCGGTGTTGTGGAAGGAGGTCTTGCCCTCGCTCTCGAAAACGACCGCCTTGCCGTCGATGCGGAGCGCATCGCCGAAGGAGTCGATGACCATGCCCTCGGTCGCCGCGACCCGGCCGACCACCCAGCCATCCTCGCTGGGGTGGCTACAGACCGCGATCGACCCTAGGTCCGGCGAGGCTCTCTTGTGGATGAGGACCCGCTCTCCCCGCAGCAGCGTGGGCGCCATCCCGTTGTGACCCATTTCCGCCATGTCGAACAGCAGTACCTTGAGCACCAGCGCAATGACGATGAAGCCAGCGCCGACCCATGAAAGGCATCCGAGCCCGCTACGAACCGCTCCCACAACGCTCGCTATTCGCCGTTCGCGAGGTTCTTGTCAAGCTCGCGCACGTATCGTTGCAAGGCTTCGCCCGGCTCACTGACGGAATAGATCGCTCTGCGGATCGCAACGCCGAATGCGCCGGCGGCGAGCAATGCCTTCCAATCTTCGTCCCCGATGCCTCCAAGTGCGTATGTCGGAATCCCGACATCCGCGATCGCACTGCGGAAGCCGTGGATGCCGATCGGCCGAGCCTTGCCCGGGACATGGAAGACGGGGCTCAAGAATGCGTAGGTCGCCCGATCGTGCTCGGCAGCCATCAAGCCCGCCCGATCGTGTCGTGAGACGCCCATCATTGGAAATTCGGGCCAAAGTTTGCGGAGGCCAGCTATCGACAAGCCGAGCTCGGGGAGGTGCACGGCGTCCGCGCTGACGATCTGGGCGACGTCCACCCGTCGGTTGACCGCTAGCGTACTGCCCGTTGCACGCGTCACTTCGCGCAAGTCTCGGCCCCATTGGACCAGTTGGCGATCGGATGCCCGCTTCGCCCTGAGCTGCACTCCCACGAGGCCCGGCCGGCATCCCTCGAGTGCGCGTCGAACTGGAGCCACCGGACCGTCCGGGTGGCTCGGGTCGGTGATGATCCAGATCCGCGGTAGCCCTGGGTCCATCGTCGTGGCGCTAGGAGCGGCCGTCTTGTTCCGAGCCGATGACGCCCTCGAGCGGACTCGACGCCGTCGCGTAGAGCTTGCGCTGAATGCGGCCAGCGAGGAATGCGTCGCGGCCGGCCTCGACCCCGGCCTTCATTGCACGCGCCATTCGAATGGGGTCCCTCGCGCCGGCGATCGCCGTGTTCATCAACACGCCGTCGATGCCGAGCTCCATGGCGATGGCGGCGTCGGATGCCGTGCCCACCCCTGCATCGACGATGACGGGCACACTTGCGTGCTTGACGATAATCTCGATGTTGAATGGGTTGCGGACGCCGAGCCCGCTGCCGATCGGTGCGGCAAGCGGCATCACGGCGGCGCAGCCCAGATCTTCGAGGCGCCGGGCGGCGACGGGGTCGTCGTTGAAGTAGGGCAAGACGGTGAAGCCCTCGGCAACGAGTGTCTTGGCGGCCTCGAGCGTCGCGGGGACATCAGGAAAGAGGGTCTTCTCGTCACCGATGACCTCGAGCTTGACCAGCGGCGTGTCGAGAAGCTCCCGACCCAACCGCGCGGTGCGGAGCGCGTCTTCGGCCGTGTAGCAACCAGCCGTGTTCGGAAGGAGTGTGTAGTTGCCTTCGCGAAGAACCGCCATGATCGAATCGGTTCCCGTCGCCTTCAAATCAACGCGGCGCACTGCAACGGTGACGACTTCGCAGCCAGAGGCCTTCAGCGCCCCCCTCGCTGTGTCGAGGTCCCGGTACTTGCCCGTCCCCGTAAACAAACGTGAACGAAACTCGAACTCACCGATTCTGAATACATCTTCGGACACCTAGCCGCCTCCTACGAAATGAACCACTTCGACCCGGTCGCCATCATTGAGCGCGGTGCTCTCGTGTTGTGCGCGGGGCACGACTTCTTCGTTGCGCTCCACGGCGACCAATGTGTCTCCCAGCCCGATCGAGGCCAGCAGTTGCATCACGGTCGTGCTTGCCCCGACCTCCCGCTCTTCACCGTTGACCACGAGTCGCATCGCCGTGAGCGTAAGTCGGCCCCCGCGGCGCTGCAAGCGGGCTCGAGGATGGGCGCGCTCACCGCTGGATGATAGGCTCCCCGCGTGAAGCGAATCGTCCAGGGCGACAACTTGGAGGTCCTTGGGACGCTCCCGCGCGAGCACGCGCGATTGATTTACATCGACCCCCCGTTCAACACGGGACGCAAGCAGTCCCGACAACGCATGCAGGTGCGGGCGGCCAAAGAGGGCGAGCGAGGTGGCTTCGGCGGGCGGCGCTACGACGTCGAACGGATCGATAGCCCGACCTACGAAGACGAGTTCGACGCGTACGTTCCTTTCCTGATGAGCCGAATCGAAGCGGCGCTTCCGTGTCTGACTCCCGATGGTTCCCTGTTTGTGCATCTCGATTTCCGGGAAGTGCACTATGTGAAGGTTGCGTTAGATCGCCTCTTGGGGAGGGACCGCTTTTTCAACGAGATTGTTTGGGCATACGACTTCGGGGGGCGTCCGAAGCGACGGTGGCCCGCCAAGCACGACACGCTGCTTTGGTACGTCCTCGACCCCAAACGCTACGTCTTTCAGTTCGACGAGATGGACCGCATTCCTTACATGGCGCCGGGCCTCGTGGGGAAAGAAAAGGCCGCTCGCGGAAAGACTCCCACCGATGTTTGGTGGCACACGATCGTTCCCACCAACGGTAAAGAGAAAACTGGCTACCCGACGCAGAAACCTCTCGGCGTGCTCGAGCGAATCATCAAGGTGCACACGGAGCCCGGGGATACGGTTCTCGATTTTTTCGCAGGGAGCGGGACGACTGGCGAGGCGGCCGCGCGCCATGGTCGCGGGTTCATGCTCATCGACGAGAGTCCCGATGCGATCGCAACGATGCGCACACGGCTCGCCGAGTGGGATCCCGAGGTCGAGGTCCGAGGAGCAGAGCCGCCGGGAGATCAACGGGGGACGAGCTCGACCTCGAACACGTGAGGCCAAAGCTTGCCCGTCAGAAGGAACGTCTTCGATTCTGGCTTGTACGCGATGCCGTTGAGGACGTCAGCGCGTCTCGCCTCGCTGCGTGACAACAAGCCGCTTGCGTCGATGGTTGCGGTGACACGCCCGCTCTCGCGGTCGATCCGAAGGATCTCGTTGCTCTGCCAGATATTAGCGTAAATCTCGGACCCGACGCATTCCAGTTCGTTGAGTTTCCGTACCGGGCGCCCGTCCTTCAACACGCTCACCTCGCCCATGAGCTCCATCGATTCGGGGTCACGAAAATCGAGCATTGACGAGCCGTCACTCATTACCAGCGCCTCCCCGTTGTAACAGAGGCCCCATCCCTCACCGCGGTAGCTGAGGGTTTCGCGCGCGTCGAGAGTGGTCAGGTCTGACACGAGGGCGAGCCCTGCACGCCACGTGAGCTGAATCAGGCGCTCGTCTACCCGCGCCAACCCTTCAGCAAAAAACTTCGGCGCGAGCTTGCGTTGCGCGAGCACCTTGCCGTCTTCGAGTCGTACCTTGCGTACTGAAGACCGTCCGTACTGGCCGGTGCTCTCGTACATGACGCCTTCATGCCAGATCAGGCCTTGCGTGAAGGCGTCCGCTGCATGCGGGTACGTGCGAACGACGCGCACACGGAGATCTTCGATGGGCGGCGCCTCGACGGGACGGGGAGTCTCGCTCGGCGTGATGTCTACGGGAGCGACCGTTTCTTCGGCAGATTTGGGGAAGCCCGGCGCGACGGCGATTCCAACTGCGACGAGCCCGCCGGCGAGCATGCCGCCCCACAGCATGCGCGTGGACCGCTGGTCGGCGCGCTTCACCGCCTCTGTGTGGCGTTGTTGGGCCCGTACCATGCAGGCGGGAGCCTAACCTCCTAGCGTTGGGACGCCAACGCTTGACGCCAGCGGTGCCAACCGTTAGCTCCAAGCCGTGCGATCCGATTCCCCCAGGCCATTGAGGCCGCGCGTGCAGAGTGCGGACGCGTCCTTGCGACCCACGCGCGCCGAGGTCCTGCTCGACGCGATTGGTCACAATTTGCAAGTGGTGCGGGGCGCGGTTCAGGGATGCAAAGTCCTCGCGGTCGTGAAGGCCGACGCATACGGGCACGGCGTGGTTCCGGTCGCTCAGCGGTTGCAGGCCGAGGGAGTCGATGGATTCGGTGTGGCGCTTGCCGAGGAAGGGATCGAGCTTCGCGAGGCCGGGATCGACCGCGCGATTCTCGTCCTCAACGGGATCAGCGGCGGCGCCCACCGTGACATCATCGCGGCCGGGCTGACTCCCGTGCTCTACGAGCTTTCTGAGGCGAGCGCCTTCGAAGCGGTCTCCGGTGACCGCCCGATCGACGTGCATCTCAAGGTCGATACCGGGATGGGCCGTCTAGGCGTGCCGCTCGGCCAGCTCACCGAGTTCCTTCGGGAGCTGCGGCGATTCCCATCGATTCGCATCGCGGGTCTCATGACTCACCTGTCGACCGCCGACGCCGATCCGGACTACGTGGCCGAGCAGGTAGCCGGCTTCGCGCAGGCGCGGGGGCTCGTTCGCCGTTTCGGTCACGAGCCAGCCGTCTTGCACGCCGCCAACACCGCGGCTTGTTTCCGGCACCCGGAAACCCATTTCGATTGGGTGCGCCCGGGGCTCGCGCTCTACGGTTACTCCGGCTCCGATACGATTGTCGCGCCGCTTCGGCCGGCGATGCGATGGCGCACGGAGGTTCTTCGACTGCGGATGCTCGAGCCGGGTGACTCCGCGGGCTACGGGCGCTCGTTTCGAGCGACGTCGGAGACGCTTCTGGCAACCATTCCGGTCGGGTACGGCGATGGGTTGCTGCGTTCCGCGTCGAATCGCGGGCACGTCTTGATCCGCGGCGTGCGGTGTCCCATCGCAGGCAACATTGCCATGGACCTCACCAGCGTCGACGTTTCGCACGTTCCCGACGTGGCGATCGGTGACGAAGCGCTACTTCTCGGGGAGCAAGACGGTGCCGTTCTCGACGCGCGCGACCTTGCGGCGGCGGCCGGAACCATTCCGTACGAGGTGCTGACCAACGTGTCGCGCCGAGTCCCTCGCGTCTATCTGAATGGCTGACGTTCCGGGGCCGAACCATGCTATGGAGTCTCGTGCCTGACGCCGCGCCTACCGCGTCCGCGACCCCGGAAAAGCCCTCGAAGCTACGCGCCGCTGCGCGTGACAGCGGCGAGTGGCTCTTCAAGGCGATCTTGTCTCCGTTCGTCGAGATCAGCGCGCTTGTCAGGCTCCTTGGGGAGGCGCTCTTTTGGGGTGTCCGCCCGCCGTACCGTGGGCGGCTCTTCGTCGAGGCGATGGAGTTCATCGGCATCGGCTCGATCTTCATCATCTCGCTCACGGCGATCTTCGTCGGAGGCGTGCTCGCCTTGCAGCTCGTGGATGGCTTTCGCGATTTCGGCGCCGAGAGCCAAAGCGGGGCCGTCATCGGGCTGGCGTTGTCGCGAGAGGTCGGACCAGTGTTCGCTGCGCTCATGGTCACGAGCCGAGCAGGGAGCGCGATGACCACGGAGATCGGCTCCATGCGCGTCACCAATCAGATCGACGCGCTGATCACGATGGCGGTCAACCCCGTGCAGTACCTGGTGGTGCCGAGGCTGTTGGCCGGGTTGGTGATGGTGCCGGTGCTCACGATGCTCTTCAACGTCGTCGGGGTGTTCGGTGCGTTCCTCGTGGCCGTATCGATGCTCGGGCTCGACCCCGGCGTCTTCATGGACCGGCTAAAGTGGCTCGTCGATTGGGAGGACGTCTCGCAGGGCCTCATCAAAGCGATGGTGTTCGGCATCGCCATCACCCTGATCGCGTGTCGCCAGGGCTTCTACGCGAAGGGGGGAGCGGCCGGAGTAGGGCGCGCGACCAACCGCGCGGTCGTGCAGAGCGCCATCGCCATCCTCATGCTCGACTATCTCGTGACGGGCCTCGTCCTCGGACAAGGGTTGTTCTGATGAAGCTGTTTCGATCCAACTTGATGCGGTTGACGCGGCCCTCGCTGCCGCCGCAGGTGAAGGACGACCCGGTTCACGTCGAGATTCGCGATGTGCACAAGACCTACGGTGAACAACACGTGCTCAAGGGTGTGTCTCTCGACATCTATCGCGGGAAGACGAACATGATCATCGGGCCTTCCGGTTCGGGCAAGACCGTGCTGATGCGGCAGCTCATCCGTCTGGAACAGCCTGACTCCGGCGAGCTCCTCGTCAACGGCTTAGATTTTGCCAAGCTCGGAGGCCTCAACCTTGCGGCCATGCGCCGCACCTTCGGCATGGTGTTTCAGATGTCGGCGCTGTTCGATTCCATGACGGTGTTCGACAACGTCGCGTTCCCCGTGCGGGAGCACACCGATCTTTCGCGCACAGAGGTGCGCGATCGCGTCATGGATCGGTTGTCGGCACTCGGAATCGCGGGCGCCGCCCACAAGCTGCCCGCCGAGCTGTCCGGAGGCATGCAAAAGCGCGTCGCGGTTGCGCGGGCGATGATCCTCGAGAGCGAGATCCTGATCTACGACGAGCCCACCACCGGCCTGGACCCGATCACCACGGAGATGGTCGACGAATTGATCATCGAGGCGGAGGAGATGTTCGGCGTCACCTCCATCGTGATCAGCCACGACATGGCCTCCGTCGTGCGCATTGCCGACCACCTGAGCTTCCTTCACGAAGGCCAGATCGCAGCCACGGGCACCCCCGAGGAATTGTTGCACACAGAGCATCCAGCCACAGCCGAGTTCATCAGAGCGTCCCGGATCAGCCTCGACTAGCCGCTGTCAGCGGCAGCGACAGCGGCAGCGTCACTGTCAGTGTCAGTGTCAGTGTCAGTGTCAGTGCCAGTGCCAGTGCCAGTGCCAGTGCCAGCGTTAGCGTTAGGGACCGCGATCTACTCGACGGTGACGGTCGCTTCGAGGGGGGTGTTGGCGGAGGAGGTGCCGAGCAGGACTGTGTAGGTGCCTGCGTGGACCACCCACCTGGCGGTGTCGGTGTCCCAGACGGCTAGGGCGCGGTCGTTGAGGGTGAGCTCTACGGTGTGGGACTCGTCAGGCTCGAGGGTGACCTTTTGGAAGGCCCGGAGCTGTTTGGGGGGCTCTCCGAGCTCGGGTGGATAGGCGACGTATGCTTGTACGACTTCGGCGCCCTCGCGGTTGCCGGTGTTGGTGACGCGCACTTGCAAGCTGACGGAGTTGCCGGGTTGTACGGTGGGCGTCGTCACCGAGAGGTTATCGACGTTGAACGTCGTGTAGGACAGCCCGAAACCGAACGGGAACAGGGGCGTGATGTCTTGTGATTGGAACCAGCGGTATCCGACTTGGAGCTCCTCGTCGTAGTACACCTTGCCATCCACGCCTGGGTAACGTTCGGGCGTGTTGGCGAGCCCGTCGGATTCCTGCACCGGGAATGTGATCGGGAGCTTGCCGGATGGATAGACATCGCCGAACAAGAGCGCGGCTGTGGTTTCTCCGTCTTCGCCGCCCGGATACCAGCCTTCGACGATCGCGGCCACGTCGGCGGCCCAGGGCATGAGGATCGGGGACCCCGCGTGGACGAAGACGATCGTTTGGGGGTTGGCTGCGGCGATGGCCGCGATCAGTGCGTCCTGCTCGTCGGGAAGTGACATGTCCTCCCGGTCCGCGGCCTCGGTCTCGAAATTCCCGACGACGACGACTGCGATATCAGCTTCGCTTGCGAGTTGGGCGGCCGCATCCGGGCTCGCGTCTGCGTCGATCGTGAGCTCGACGCCCGTGTCTTCGAGCCGGCTCGTGATCGCGTCTGCGGGTGTGATGGCGCGAATCGGGTTCACCATGGAGCTGCCACCCCCGCCGGTGGCCGCCTGCGTCGCCCAAGGCCCAAGCAACGCGATGCGCATCGACTGGGTCGCATCGAGCGGCAAGAGGCTCCCCTCGTTTCGCAGCAGCACCGAGCCTGCGGCGCCAATTTCACGTGCGATCTCGGCGTGCTCGTCCACTGGAATGGGAGAGGTCATCGGTTCGCGATCGAATAGCCCGAACCGGAACATTTCTCGGAACCGGCGAAGAAGCATGTCGTCGATGCGAGATTCCGGCACCGCTCCATCGTTCACTGCTTCAAGCAGCGCCTCGCCGTAGAAGTCAGCCGCGGGCATTTCGAGATCCATGCCCGCGTTGGCTGATTGCACCGTGCTCCTCATCGCAAAGAAGTCCGACTGTACGAAGCCCGGGAACCCCCAATCGCCCTTCAGGATGTTGGTGAGGATCTCTTCGTTCTCGCAGCTGTGGGCCCCGTTGACGGAGTTGTAGGAACACATCACCGACGCGACCTCGGCCTCTCGCACCGCGGCTTCGAACGGTGGCAGGTAGAGCTCCCGCAGCGTGCGCTCGCTCACCTGGACATCGATGCTGTTGCGGTCGGCTTCTTGGTTGTTGACCGTGTAGTGTTTGACCATTGCGATGATGTCGTGGGACTGAATCGCTTGGATGTTCGCGACACCGATCCGTGACACGAGCCAAGGGTCTTCCCCGTAGGCTTCGAATGTGCGGCCGTTGATGGGCACGCGGGCCAGGTCGACGTCGGGCGCCTCCAGCAGGTTGCGACCGATCGCCAGCATCTCGGCGCCCTGCACATTCCCGTACTTCTCCGCCATTGTGGGATCCCAAGTCGAAGCGAGCAGTAGCGGCGACGGTAGCGCCGTCGCAGGAACGTTGTTGAGGGGCTCCGGCCCGGGGCCGACGCCCGCGGGCCCATTGGTCACCGTGAGGTCCGGGATGCACAGCTCCTCGATGCCCAGCACCACGCGAAAGTCCTCCGGTGGCTTGTGCCCATGCGTTTGATCGATCTTCTGCTCGAGCGTCATGGCCGACACGAGGGCTTGGGCACGCGCGTTGGGCCCGAGGCTCGTATCCATCCAGGCCGCGCAGGGGTCCTCGGGGGAGCTGTTCGCGTTGGAGCCGCACGCGAGGCCGCCGCTCGCGAACAGCAGGACAAAGGCATAAAACAGGGATGTGCGCATGAGTTGTTCCTCAGAGCGTGCCGTGCAGATTCATAGCAGTTTAACGTGTTTGCGCACACCCCGAGCCGAGTGTCGTTCATGCTAGGCTTCGCCCGGCCGTGACCCCTCGCGACCAGATTCCGACCGGTTCCGATCGCCGTGCCCGTTGGGCGCTGACTGTGTTGCTGTTGGCGTACATCCTGTCGTTCATCGATCGGAACGTGATGGCAATCCTCGTCGGGCCGATCCGCAAATCGTTCGAGATCACGGACTTCCAGTTTGGCTTGCTGCACGGGCTGGCGTTCACCGTCTTCTACACGTTTCTCGGCCTTCCCATTGGACGATTGGCCGACCGCAAGAGCCGCCGGACGATCGTCGGGGTCGGTGTGTTGTTCTGGTCGGTGATGACTTGTGCGTGCGGCTTGGTGAGAAGCTTCGGCGGTTTGTTCGTGGCGCGGATGGGGGTCGGTCTTGGCGAGGCCGCGTTGTCGCCGCCCGCACATTCCCTGCTGAGCGACCTATTTCCGGCCAAGCTGCTGCCACGTGCTCTGTCGGTCTTTACCTTGGGGATCACCCTCGGTGGCGGGATGGCCTACATGATCGGCGGCTGGGTGTTGGGCGCCGTCGGTGACACGGAGCTAGTCCTCCCCGTCCTCGGCTCGTTCGAGCCTTGGCAGTTGACGTTCATCTTGGTGGGCCTCCCGGGTTTCGCGATCGGCGCGTTGGTCTGGACCATCCGAGAGCCCAAGCGTCGCGGCCGGACACGTGCCGAAGGAGAGGGCGCGCCGATTCGGGAGGTGCTTCGGTATTTCCGCACCCACGCGCGGCTCTACGGCGCGATCCTCGGAAGCATCTCGATGCTGTCGATTCTCGGGTACGGCACGATCACATGGTATGTCGAGATGCTGATTCGCAACTTCGGCGCGGAGGCCAGCCAGGTTGGACCCAAGTTCGGCTGGATTTTCATCATCGCGGGCAGCGTCGGTGCGCTGACCGGTGGATTTTTGGCCGAACGACTGAGCCATCGATATGCCGACGCCAACATGCGCGTGGTGGTGCTGGCTGCACTGCTCTGGATCGTGCCGGGCACCCTCGGCCCCCTGATGCCCAGCCAGGAGGGCGCGCTGTGGATGGCAGCGCCAATCTTGTTCCTGATGAGCAGCTACGTCGGCCCAGCGATTGCCGCTCTCCAAATCTCCACACCCAACGAAATGCGAGCGCTCGCGTCCGCACTCCTTCTGTTCGCCGCAAACCTCTTCGGCTTGGGCCTGGGCCCGGCCCTGATCGGCGCACTGACGACTCATGTCCTCGGTGGCGACCACACACTGCACATCGCCTTGGCGGGCATGGCCGCAGTCTTTGCCCCACTCGCTGCAGCAATCGCAGCCTGGGGACTGCCAGCGTACGCAGGAAAGCAGGGATAGTCCTTTCCCGGACGCCCCCGGCACCGTCGCCTAGTAGTTGCGGACGATTACTTCGCTTACCTTGCCGCGTTTCTTTGCGTCGCAGTTGATTGCGCGGGGGGCGGCTACGGTGTCGATGCGGAAGTCGCTGTAGAGGTCGCGGATGAAGGGGACGTCGCTGTTGGAGAGCATGAGCTTGCAGCCTCGACGGTCGAGGGCCTCGTAGACGTCGCGCAAGCGCGTTTGGTCTTCTCGAGCGAATCCGTCGCGCGCGTACGATGTGAAGTTCGCGGTCTGCGAGGCGGGTTCGTAGGGTGGGTCGAAGTAGACGAAATCTCCGGGCTTCGCGCGTTCGATCAGCGCATCGAAGGGTGCGCATTCTAGTCGCGCATCTTTCAGTGCGTGACTTGCGGCGCGCAGCCCGTCTTCGTTCAAGATGCGCGGGTTCTTGTACGACCCGACCGGCACGTTGAACTCGCCCTTGCGGTTCACACGATGCAGACCGTTGAAGCAGGTCTTGTTGAGGTAGATGAACATCGCTGCCCGCTTGGAGACGGAGGCGCGCCGACCTTGGTTGTAGCGCTCGCGAACCTGGTAGTACCGTTCCTTCGAGTGGCGGCCTGCAAGCCCGCCCAACGCGACGATTACCCCTTCGACGTCGTCACGAATCGCGGAGTACGCCGCCACGAGGGTCGGGTTGATGTCCGTCAGCAGCGCTCGCCCCGGGCGGCGCGAAAAAAAGAGCGCGCCGCCGCCGACGAATGGCTCGACGTGGCGCATGTGCTCTACCCCCGAAGGGAGCAGCGGTCGCAGCTGGCTTAGCAATCGGCCCTTGCCCCCAACCCACTTCACAAAGGGGGCCGCCTCCCGTGGCTGTTGCTCAATCCTCGCCGCGACCGCTGCAGATGTCGTCATATGTAGTATGATCACCTACACACGCGGGAAAACGGAAGAAAGCGGCGCAGCGGCAGCGAATTCCGATCTGGTTTCGGGCAGTTGGGGCGCGCCTAGGTGGCGTCTACGACCATGGCGCGGAGCCGATCCAGGGCCTCTTCGAGGACGGACATGGGCGGCCCGAACGAGAAGCGCATGTGCTGCACGAATCGGGAGGGCCGGCCGGTTCGACGTTTGCCCGGGTTTACGTCGAAGAAGTGGCCTGGCACGCAGATGACCTGCCGGTCGAGGGCTGCTTTGAAGAAGTCATCGCTGTTGCGAAGCGAAGGGGGCAGGCCGCTCAGATCTCCCCACGCGTAGAAGGTGCCTTGGGGCTCGAGGTCGAAACGCACGCCGATGTCTTTCAGACCCTTCACGAGAAAGTCCCGCTTCTCTTTGAACTCCGTTTGAATCGACTTGGCTTCGGCAAGGGTCGGCTCTTCCTGGACCAGGTCGATCGCGGCGCGCTGCACCGGTGCGACCCCGCCCCCGTCGAGGAATGAGCCCGCGCTCGCGGCCGACTCGATGACGCGCTTCGGCCCGACGATCCAGCTCACGCGGAAGCCCGGGTAGCGCCAGTTCTTCGTGAGCCCGTCGAACACGACAATAGGGTCTTGGTCGACGTCCTCGACGTATTGCGCTGCGCTGACGATCGATGAATCTCCGGACCACACGTAGTGCGAATAGAACTCGTCGAGCAAGAGCGCGCAGTTCAAATCCCGCGCCGTCTCGACCCAACTCGCTAGCGTGTCCCCTTGGACGGCTTTGCCGGTCGGGTTGCAGGGATTGCTCGCCAAGATCGCGCTGAGGCCGCGTCCGAGGATCTCCTTTTCGAGATCCTCGCGGGTGAACGCGTACCCGTGCTGCGGGTCCAGCAAGATTGGGATTGGCAAGAACCGTCGGAACACGTCGAGGAGCTCTTCATATGCGGTGTAGTCCGGCAGAAAATGCCCGAGGTGAATGGGTGCGATCGCCGCACACGCGCGCATGACCGCGACGCGTCCGCCTCCGGCGATGCAGACGTTCTCGGCAGAGTACTGGGACTTCATTCCGCGACGGAACAAGTGGTTGTAGAGCCCCGCCACTGCTTCGCGCAACCCCCACACCCCTGCAACCGGGGCGTAGTCGAGGTCGCCCGAGTGGACCTGGATGTTGGTCACCCGCTTTGGTGCGCCAGGAAGGTCCCCGGTATCCGGCTGACCCTGTCCGAGGTTGCACCAGCCGGGCGCGCCGAGGCCGAAACCACGTTTCTGTGCCTCGACCGTGACGTAGATAACTCCGGTACGCGGGACGGGTCGAAAGGCAGCGACCTCCACGATGTCGCTCATGGGGTTGGAGTTCGGCTGGCTCATGAGCAGCGAGACTCTAGCAGAAGTCTCGAAATGGGATAGCCTTGTCCACATGGATGTCCTGCGGATCGAGGAGCTGATGGTCGACTGCGTCGTCGGGGTGTATCCGCACGAACGCGACGCCTCGCAACCGCTCCGCGTCGACGTCGAGATGCGGCTCGAGACCGAAACGTCTGCGGTCAAAGAGAGCCTGCGGGCCACCATCGACTACGCCGCCACGGCGTCGCAGCTGGTGTTCCTGTTGCGTAGCTGCCGCTTCCGCCTCCTCGAAACCGCGGGGCACGTGCTGGCCCGGTACATCCTCGCGCCTCCTGCGCCCGACGAGCGCCGCGCTCGAGTCGACTCGGTCGTCGTGCGTCTCACCAAGCCCGGTGCGCTGCGCGGTTTCGCGATCCCGTCGCTCGAGATCGAGCGCAGCTCCTCATGGTGCGATTTCGAGGTGGAGCGCAAACCATTCGGCACCGTGGACGTGATCTACGAGACCAAGGGCGCCGGCATCTACCGCCTCAACGTCGCCCCAGGCAAGAGCATCCCGCTTCATGTGCACCAGGAGATGCGAGAGTCTGAGATGGTATTGGGCGAAGGGCTCGTTTGTCAGGGGCAGCCGTGCGCGCCCGGGACCGTGCACCGCTGGCCGAAGGGCGCCGCACATACCTACACGAACCCGACCGACCGGCACCAAACGATCCTTTGCGTCGACTTGCCGCGCTTCATTCCCGAGGACGAGATTGAGGTGGCAGGAGAGCCGGCCGAGGTGCCGGCCGAGCCACCATGGGGCCCCATCGCGGGCTTGGGTTGAGATGACGGTTTCACGAGGCACAGTGATCATCACCGGCGCGACCCGCGGGATCGGACGCGCCACCGTCGACGCGGTCCTGGCGCGCGGGGGGAAGGTCGTCGCCATCGCCCGCAACGAGGACGCGTTGCGGGCGCTCGAAGGGTCCGCGCCCAATCGTATCCGCGTGGTGTCCGTGGACCTCGAGGACCTGGCCGCCGTTCCCGATGCGGCCAAGCGTGCCATCGAGGCCTTCGGAGCGGTCGACGGCTTGGTCAACTGTGCGGGCATCGCCGTTTACGAGCCGGTGGGCGCCATCGGCCTCGGAGCGATCGAGGCTCAGCTTCGCGTCAACCTCGTGGCGCCGCTCTTGTTGTCGCAGGCGGTAGCCGAGCATCTCCGCGGCCGGGGTGGAGCCATTGTGAACGTGTCGAGTACCCTGTCCGAGCACGTTGCACCGAGCACGGCGGTCTACGCGGCCACGAAGGCGGCTCTCAACACTCTCACCAAGGGCTTCGCCCTCGAGCTTGCGCCGGCCGGCGTGCGTGTGAATGCCGTGCTGCCGGGCGGAGTGGAAACCGACATGCTGCGCGCTCCGCGCCTGCGTCCGGGCGAGTCCCTTAGCGCCCGAGAGCTCGAGCAGCGCGTCGAATCTCAGCTTGCGGCGCTGGCGGCCTTGCACCCGCTTGGACGGCTCGGAAAACCCGAAGAAGTCGCTGCTGTCATCATCAGCGTGCTCGACCAGACTTGGCAAACGGGAAGTTTGGTCACCGTCGATGGAGGCCTGTCGGTCGCCTAGGCTTGAAGCGCCGTGTGTTTTCACACACACTCCGCCGAACGTGGCTCGAACCCAGAAGGTCGTACTCGATGCGGACGCTATCCAACGAAGCATTCGCCGCATTGCTGTTGCGATTCTGGAAGCGACCTCAGGCATCGAAGACCTGACCCTGGTCGGCATTCGTCGCGGTGGTGTCTCGCTGTCGAAGCGTATCGCCGACGAGATCACGAAGGTCGAGGGGAGGCCGCCGCCGGTGGGGACCGTCGACATCTCTCTCTACCGCGATGATGCGGCAACGGCGCTCCCCAATCCCAAGATCGGGCCGAGTGACATCCCCTTCGATGTGAGCGGCCGGCACGTCGTGCTCATCGATGACGTCCTTCACACCGGGCGCACCGTGCGTGCGGCCATCGAGTGCCTTCAAGATCACGGACGCCCCGCTCGGATTTGGTTTGCGGCGCTCTGCGACCGAGGGGGCCGAGAGCTTCCCATCGCGCCGGATTTCGTCGGCCGCGCCATCGAGATCAACCCGGGGGCGCGCCTCGACGTGTGGGTCGACGCGGCCGGGCCCGACCGCGCGGTGGTCACCGAGGGGGAGTGATGGAGGCTTTCCCTCACCGCAGCCTTCTCGACATCGAAGGCCTTACTCGCGTCGATGTCGAGCGGATGCTCGACACGGCGGAGGCATTCCTTCAGGTGTCGCGGCGACCGGTGCGCAAGGTGCCGACGCTTCGCGGCAAGACGGTCATCAATCTGTTCTACGAGGCATCCACACGGACCCGAACATCCTTTGAGCTCGCGGCAAAGCGCCTGAGCGCCGACGTCATCAACATGAGCGTGTCCGCGTCGAGCGTGAAGAAGGGCGAGACCCTTCAAGACACTTGCCGGACGCTCGAGGCGATGCACCCCGATGTGATTGTCATTCGACACAATGCATCCGGTGCGCCGGGCTACGTTGCTTCCAAGATCGGCTGCAGCGTCATCAACGCAGGTGATGGGATGCACGCGCATCCGACACAGGCGCTACTCGACGCGTTCACCATCCGGCGACAGAAGGGAACGCTCGACAACCTGGTGGTCACCATCGTTGGCGACATTGCTCACTCACGTGTCGCACGGTCCAATGCGCATCTGTTGAAGTTGTTTGGGTGCGAGGTCCGGGTCGTGGGTCCGCGCACGTTGCTTCCGGCCGCAGTGGACTCTCTTGGGGTGCGGGTGTTCGACCGGCTCGAAGAAGCGCTCGAAGGAGCCGACGTCGTGATGGTCCTTCGCATCCAGCGAGAGCGCCTCGCTGGCGCACGGTTGCCAAGCCTTCGGGAGTATGCACGCACGTTTGGCATCGGTCCGACCACCATCAAGTACGCCAAACCGGACGCCATCGTCATGCACCCTGGGCCAATGAACCGCGGCGTCGAGATCGAAAACGTCATTGCCGACGGCGAACGAAGCGTCGTCCTCGAGCAGGTCGAAGCCGGCGTCGCCGTGCGAATGGCGCTCCTCTATCTCTTCGCGGGCGAGGCGACCGACGGGCCCGCCGTAGGTGAGGCCTATTGACAGGCGTCCGTACAGGCCTCGACCGCATTGCGGACGGTGACTCGGAGGCGGTTCGCCTGGTGGCGGGACGGAACGTGGGGCTCCTGGCGCACGCGGCCAGCGTCGATCGATCGCTCCGATCCACAGCTTCGGTCCTCCGGGAGGCAGGGGCTCGCGTCTCTGCGTTGTTCGGTCCCGAGCACGGTGTTGCGGGCGCCGCGCAGGACATGATCGGTGTCGGGACCCACGACGCTGGCGACATTCCCGTCTACTCGCTCTACGGGGACGATGCGGAGCACCTGAGCCCGAAGCCGGAGTGGTTGCGGGGCTTGGATGCGATCGTCATCGATCTGCAGGACGTGGGGTCGCGCTACTACACCTACGTGTGGACCGCTGCGTTGACGATGAAAGTCGCGGCGGCCGTCGGGATCGACGTCGTGATCCTCGATCGGCCCAACCCCCTTGGCGGCGCCCGCGTCGAGGGCGCTCCGCAGCGACAGGGGTATCTCTCGTTCGTGGGGCTGTATCCAGTCGCCGTGCGGCACGGGTTGACGATCGCGGAGCTCATGGGCTGGGTCTGCGACCTAGAGCACATCGATCGCGGCGCTTTCCAAGTAGTCTCGATGGATGGTTGGACGCGTTCGATGGAGTGGAAGGACACTGGGCTTCCTTGGGTGATGCCTTCGCCGAACATGCCGACCCTCGACACAGCGTTGGTGTATCCAGGTGGATGCTTGGTCGAGGGCACCAAGCTCTCGGAAGGGCGAGGGACCACGAGGCCGTTCGAGCTCTGGGGCGCGCCCGGGCTCGATGTTGGCCCGCTGCTGGAGCTCGACCTACATGGCGTCACGCTACGGCCTGTCGAGCTCACGCCCACATTTCAGAAGCACGCCGGCCGAGATTGCACGGGCGTGCAAGTGCACGTCACCGACCCCTGGGTGTTTCGGCCCTACGAGACGTATCTTCGGATGCTCGCCGCCGTGTTGCCATCCATGCCGGCTGACGAGCGCTGGCGAACCGAGGTCTACGAGTTCGTGTCCGACCGCCCAGCGATCGATCTTCTCACCGGTGGTCCCGAGTTCCGCATCGCGGTGGATGGGGGCGCGTCACTTGACGATGTGCTTGCAGAAGAAGCGCGCGGTGCGGCCAAGTTCGACGACGAACGCCGCGCAGCATGGCTCTACGAGAAGTGACGGAAACCCGTTGGATCGAGCTCGATGGCCTTGCCGGCTTCGTCGACGACCCGAACGATGGACCCCTCGGTGATCTCTCCGATCTTCGTTCCAAGCGCGTCGGCATCGGAGCACTCCGGTGCGGTGAACATCAACTCGTAGTCTTCGCCGCCGGTGAGTGCGAGCAGGAGCGGGTCGAGGCCGAGCGCTTCGCAGGCCGCGTGGTAGCCGGGTGCCTCCGGGATCGCATCGGCGTGCAACGTCGCGCCAACGCCCGACGCAGTGCACACGTGCTGTAAGTCTTGTATACATCCATCGGAGACGTCCACCGCCGCGGTTGCGAGGACGGCAAGCGCCTTCGCCGCGTGACCCTGGGTCGACGGCCGCCTCCAGCGCTCGACGAAGGTCACCGCGTGACCGAGATCGAGCGCTGCGTCCTCTAAGATTGCGAGCCCGAGCGCCGCCGATCCTAGCGTTCCCGTTACATAGACCGAGTCACCAGGACGGGCGCCCTCACGGGTCACCGACTCGGCGGCGGCCAGACCGAACACGGTCGTCGTCACCGACAGAGAGGGACCCTGGCTCAGGTTGCCGCCGATGACTCGTGCTCCCGTGCTGCGCGCAGCTTCGGCGATGCCTTCGATCAACTCGCGAAACTGTTCGTCCGAGAAATTCGCTGGGAGGGTGAGCGCGATGACGGAGGCGCTCGGCATCGCGGCCATCGCCCAAACGTCGCTGACGGCCGCAACGACCGCGCGATATCCCAGGTCGCGACAGGAGATCAGGTCACGCCGGAAGTGCACGCCTTCGACCTGGGTGTCGACCGTGACAATCGTCGGCTGGTTGCCGAAGTCGATCACAGCCGCATCGTCACCGATGCCGACGACTACATTCGTCGAGTCACCGTTGAGGTCGAAGCGGGTTTTCAGCCATTCGATCTTGGCGAATTCGTCATCCATTGTCGTCCGCGGCGGGAAGCTTCACGGTGAAGATTGTGCCCTCGCCGAGCGCGCTCGTCACGTCGATCGTTCCGTCATGGCCGTCGACGAGCTGCTTGACGATCGACAAGCCAAGACCGGCTCCCCCGTGAGAACGCGTCGTCCCCGCGTCGATCTGATAGAACGCATCGAAGATCCTGGAGAGGTTCTCTTGGGGAATCCCCATGCCCGTGTCGCGCACGGTTAGAACCACGGCGGGCCGGCTGGCCGCGAACAACGCGGCGCCGAGGCCGGCCGGGCCTCCCGTGTCGAGCTCGCCCGGCTCTGCACCGAGGACGACCTCGCCACCCTCGTGGGTGAACTTCAACGCGTTGTCGGCGAGGTTCAGTACGATTTGCTGGAGCCGAACCGGATCCCCCCAAATTTTCGCGGTGCCGTCGGCGACGTTGATGTCGACTACGACGTTCCGTCGGTTGGCGTTGGGCACGATCGTCGAGCCCACGTCGGAGAGTAGGGCGCGCGCGTCGACCGCCTCGTGGTGCAGCTCGAGACTCTTGGCTTCGAGACGGCCTAGGTCGAGCAGACTGCTAATCAAGCCGAGTAGTTGATCGGCCTTGCCCCGAATCGTCTTCAGGAACTCCGCTTGGCCGTCACTGAGCGCGCCGGCTGCGCCACTTTCGAGCATCTCGGTATAGCCGATGATCGAAGTCAGCGGAGTTCGGAGCTCGTGGCTGACGTTGGCCAAGAAGGTGGACTTGAGTTGATCGAGCTGCTTCAGCTCGTCATACGAGGTCTTCAGCGCTTCGTTCTTTTCGGCGAGCTCTCGGTAGTTCTCGCGCACGCTGGCGACTTGCATCGTCGAGGCGAGCTGTGCGCGATGACCGGAGAAGACGAGCAGTTCGACGACCCCCTTGAGGTGGTCGCAAAGATCCTCTGCGATGCCCGCGCGCATGCGCGGCATCTGGTCGAAGTGACAACGCGCCTCGGAAACGTCGATGCTGTCGTCGATGGATGTGAGCGACGCAGGAGGGCCCTCGGCCTCAGCGGGCACGTATGGACCCACGACGAGGCGGCCTATGGGGCGACCCTGATAGGCGATGGGCGCGATGCGATAGACCGCGCCCGTGAAGCAGGGGTGCACAATGGTCTCCCCGTTCGGCTCCAAGTCCCGAACGACGCCCACTGTGTGCGCGCACTCGCGCTCGCCGTTGCTCAGCGTGTTCACGTAGTTGCAGAGCGGGCGGTCACGATGCACGTCGGCTAGGAGGTCGCCTTCGTGGGAAATCACGCGAACGGGAAGCCCAAACAACGCGTAGAAAGACCTGGCCACCGACGTCGCCGAATCGCGGCTGAGCACGTCTTCCAGGCGCACGACGTCTCCCATCATGATGTCGGCCGCGTTGGGGTCGTCCTGCATCATCGCTCCCGGCGCCCAGGATGGTGCTTCAGATTCATCTCAATCTCGTTCATGAAACGGACCGGACTGATCCCGAATTTCTTTTCGAGTTGGTGCTCCTCTTCGAGCTTGTCCCAGGTCTTGCGAATCAGTCCGCGAAGCGTCTGCATGACGCCGTAGCCCCGCGTTGCAACGGCTCTGTAGATCGGCTCTCGGCTTTGCTTCGCGATCGCCTCGAGCTCTTCGTCGGTTCGGACATCTTCCATGTCGCGTTTGTTGAACTGAATGATGATTGGCACGCGCCTCGGGTCGATTCCGATCTCCTCGAGATTCTGTTTGAGGTTCAGGAACGACTCTCGGTTTGCGTCCGCCTCGCTGCGTTGCGAGTCGGCGATGAACGCGACGCCGTCGGTAGCCTGGAGGACCAGCCGCCGCGTCGCGTTGTGCATCAGTTGCCCGGGCACAGTGAACAGCTTCAATCGAATTCTGAGGCCACTCTGGGCGCTCACCGTGATCGGCAGCATGTCGAAAAACAGCGTCCGATCGTTTTGCGTTTCGAGCGTCATGAGCTCGCCACATGCGCTCGGCGTGCCCAGCCAATGAATGGCCCGCAGGTTGGTCGTCTTCCCGCTGAGCGCCGGCCCATAGTATACCAGCTTCACAGTCAGTTCTTTCGCGGCGAAATCTACCTGCATCCCGAGTCCCGGAGCCGCTCGCGACCGGGTTATCCCCGCGCCCAGAGCAAGACCGCCGCCCCCATCAACACCAACATGATAAGGAAAGCGGCCCACGTAAGCGTCCTTTTGTGCTCCGTCATGGCGGGCTTCATACGCGTGTCCTGGAGCTGCTGAGTCGCCAGGGCGAGCAGGGTGTCGATCTGCTTGACCGCGTCATCCCGGCGGGCCGGGTCGGTGTCGCGAACCTCCCGATACCGTTTACCGGCTTCAGGCAGCCGATCGAGCGCAACACAGACCCCCACAAAGCGGCGATGTGCGTCCTCCTTGCCCCACTCGGCTTCGACCCGTGCCCACGCTTCCTCGATCGGATCCACCGATCACATAGGGTAGCACGGCGCCCGTTGGGCATTATTGGCTCAGATATGGCAGTACATACGCCAATAGTGCCCAACGACCCACGGGGAGGAAGGAAGAACCGGGGTCTGGGCGTTGATGGGGATAAAGTGTGGACTTCCCACCTCGAATCCGAGGACCGAGACCCACCTACGCCATCCTAAAAAACCTTTTGAATTCTATCACTTGGCTTGGAGAAAGAAGTTGACACGAAAGGAGCCGGGGCCTTAGTTTCCAGCCTTGGTGGGAACTTGTGGGATCAAGTGCCAACCGGCCGCTAACTAGCGCGAGAGGGTTAGGTTGTTCCGAGGACGTTACGAGCACAGCATCGATGCCAAGGGCCGCACGTCCGTTCCGTCTCGCTTCCGCGAGGTGATGACGGCGCAAGGCGATTCGAAGCTGGTGCTCACGACCGGGTTGGACATCTGTCTCGTTGCGTATCCCATGGCCGAGTGGCTTGCGTTCGAGAAGCGGCTTTCCGAGCTTCCACAGTTCGACGCAGACGTCGTCACGCTCAAGCGCATCTATGTCTCCGGTGCGGTCGAGTGCGAGGTCGACAAGGTGGGCAGGCTTCTGATCCCCGGTGCGCTTCGCAAGCATGCTGGCCTCAAACGGGACGCCCTCTGGGCGGGAATGGGAAGCTACATCGAGCTGTGGGCGAAAGACACCTTCGAGGATCTTCGCCAGGAGGTACTCAGTGACGAGGGTCGCCGTTTGGGGATTTCCAGACGACTCGCGGAGCTCGGATTGTGAGCGCGTTCGAACACACCTCGGTCCTGCTCGACGAAGTGCTGCAGCAGCTCGCGCCGGTGCCGGGCGGCGTTTACGCAGATGTGACGCTCGGCGGCGGAGGGCACGCACGCGCGATCCTAGATCGTAGCGCGCCGGATGGACGTCTGATCGGCACGGACCGCGATCCGAACGCACTCGAAGCTGCAGGCGCAGCGCTCGCCGAGTTCGGCGATCGTGTGACACTACGCAAGGCGCGCATCAGTGACCTTCGGGACGTCCTGACCTCACTCGACGTCGGGCACATCGACGGCATCATCGCCGATCTTGGAGTGAGCTCCGCACAGCTCGACCAAGCAGAGCGCGGTTTTTCGCTGGCGAAAGATGGGCCAATCGACATGCGCATGGACCCGACTGAGGGCGAGAGCGCGCTCGATCTGATCGGCCGTTGCGACGCCGAAGAGCTGGCCAATGTGATCTACCGATACGGCGAGGAGCACCGCTCGCGGAAAATCGCGCGCTCGCTGCGACGGGCGTACGAAGAGGGCGACCTCGCGACCACTGCCGACTTACGGCGGGCGGTACATCGAGCAACCGGAGGGCGCCGCGGGCGCATCGATCCGGCAACCAAGACCTTTCAAGGCCTTCGCATCGCGGTGAACGAAGAGCTTGCTGAGCTCGAAGCGCTACTCGAACAGCTTCCAAGCGTGCTGCGAGTTGGCGGCGTCGTTGCGGTGATCAGCTTTCACTCTCTCGAGGACCGAATCGTGAAGCACACGTTCCGCGATAGTGAGCACCTTTCGCCGTTGACGAAGCGTCCGATCATCGCCTCCGATGAAGAGCGGGAGAACAATCGGAGGTCGCGCAGCGCCAAGCTTCGCGCAGCTCGCTACGTGGAGGTGGCCGCATGAAGGGTCGCTTCCTACCTCTTTGGTGTGTCGCCGTGTTTGCGACGGCGGCGGCGTTCGTCGTTCACCTATCCATCCGGTTCGAGACCGTTCGGCTGGGGTACGAGGTGAGCGAGGAGCGCGGACGGCAACGTGCGCTCCTTCAGGATCGTCGGTTGCTTTCGATCGAGGCGGCGACGCTCCGGCAGAGCGGTCGCATCGAGACAATCGCGCGCGGGACCCTCAGCATGGAGATGCCGAAGCCGACTCGTATCGTGACCATGAGGGAGAAGCCGAGTCGCGCTGCAGCGGGGAGAGTGCGGTGAAGAACCGGCGGCAGCGATGGTTTCGGGCTCGGATCGCGTTTCTGGGCCTGTGCGTGATGTGCGTCGCGCTGCTCGTCGTCATTCGGGCGTTTCACGTTCAGATCGCAAGCGGCGACCGTTTGCGGGACATGGCGGAAGATCAGCACCTTCGGCACCTGCGGATCTCTCCGCGGCGGGGCGCGATCTACGACCGCCACGGGGCTGAGCTTGCGGTGAGCGTGGACGTCGACAGCGTCTACGCCAATCCTCGCCGCCTGAAGGCCATGGAGCAAGATCCGCAGACCGTCGCGAGGCAGATCGCGAAGGTTCTCGACGTCGACATGGAGCGGTTGGCCAAGCGGCTCGCGGCGGACCGCTACTTCGTCTGGATCGAGCGCCGGGTCACGCCCAACGAAGCCACGCGCATTCGCGAGCTCGACATCCCCGGCGTTGAGCTGACGACCGAGGTGCGCCGCTACTACCCGAACCGTCATCTCGCAGCTCACCTCATCGGGTTCGCTGATATCGACGGAAGGGGCATCGAGGGAATCGAGCTTGCCTACGAAGACCGGCTTCGGGGTTCCGTTCGACGGGTTGAAGCCATTCGCGATCGGCGCGGACACGTGGTCTTTGCGGACGACATGGAAGATGCCCGCACGATCCAAGGGCAGAGCGTCGTCCTCACGATCGATAAGGCGATCCAACACATTGCAGAGCGTGAACTCGCGTTGGGGGTGCGTACGTTCGAGGCTCGCGGCGGAAGCGTCGTGGTGATGGACCCGTCGACTGGCGAGATCCTGGCGCTCGCGAATTACCCGCCGTTCAACCCGAACGAGCCCTCCAGACATCCGACGGCGCACCGACGCAACCGAGCGGTCGTCGACCGTTTCGAGCCAGGGTCAACCGTCAAGCCCTTCACCATGGCGGCCGCGTTGGCGGCCGGAACGGTCAAACCCAACCAGTCGATCAACTGCGAAAACGGGGTGACACGCATGGGGGGGCGCCTTCTTCACGATGCGCATCCGTACGAGTGGCTGACTCCCACCCAGATCCTCGCTTACTCGAGCAACATCGGCACGGCGAAGATCGCGCAAGACCTAGGGAAGAAAGAACTCTACCGCGGGTTTCGCCGTTTCGGGTTTGGTGAGCCGACTGGCCTCGGCGTGCCGGGTGAGACCGGAGGTGTCCTGCGGCACTACCGCCGATGGTATGAGATCGATACCGCAGCCGTGTCTTTCGGTCAGGGCATGAGCGTGACGAATGTCCAGCTAGCGACGGCGATGAGCGCCATCGCCAATGGCGGCCGCCTGATGCAACCGATGTTGGTGCGCCGCATGTCCGACGGGCACGGCGCAACCATCGAGGAGAACAAGCCGCGGGTTCGGAGGCAGGTCGTTCCGCGACGCGTGGCCAAGCTCGTGGGACAGATGCTCACCGCGGTGACCGAGCCAGGCGGTACGGCGATGGAGGCGGCGGTTGACGGGTATATCGTCGCAGGCAAGACCGGCACCGCGCAGAAAGCGGACTACGTTCATGGTGGCTACGCCAAGGACAAGTGGCTGGCGTCTTTCATCGGGTTCGCGCCGGCTGATCGGCCCTCCGTCGTGATTTCGGTCGTCATCGATGAGCCAGTGATCGCCCACTACGGCGGGACGGTGGCGGGCCCCGTGTTCCGGCGCATCGCCGAGGTCACGCTGCGGCACATGGGGATCGCACCCGAGGGCAGGCAAGCGGTTCTGGCCAAGAAGAAGGAACAGCGAATCCCTGCGGCCGAGGCGGATCCCGTCGTCGAGGCGGAGGCTGTCGAAAACGGCGAGAGCGCCGTGCCGGATGTGCGCTCGCTTCCCTTGCGGCAGGCCGTCATCGCCCTGCACGCCGAGTCGTTGGTGGCGGAGGTCTTAGGTTCAGGCGTCGTGGTCACACAAGACCCCGCGCCTGGCAAAGCGGTCTCTCACGGATCGGTGGTTCGGCTGCAGCTCGAACGGCGGCGCTTCGATGCTGATGCGGCAGCACGGCAAGTGCGGCCGAGAACGCTAACAGCCGCGGTGTCACGGGGGCCGCATGCCCCCTGAGGCGAGCCACGCCATGACACTCGAACAGCTACAGCACAGCGGAGTCGAGGGCCGGATCGCGGGTTCGGCGACTCAGCTCGTGAGCGGCGTGCAGCACGACTCTCGTCGGGTGGCAGGCGGAGACTTGTTCGTTGCGGTCCCCGGAGAAACCCACGACGGGATGAGCTTCGTCACGGATGCGTTGGCGCGCGGTGCCGTTGCGGTGATGGCCGAGCAGCGTGTGCCTCACGACGTTCCACAGATCACCGTGCCCGACGCGCGCGTCGGTCTTGGGCGTGCCGCCGAGCTGATCTACGGCGCGCCGACCACAGCCTTGCATACCGTCGGCATCACCGGAACCAATGGCAAGACGACGACGGCCTACCTGTTGAAGCAGGCGATCGAAGGTGCATCCGGAAGGCCCGCGCTCATTGGAACGACGGGGCTGGTGGTCGCTGGGGCGGAACGGCCGTCGCTTCACACGACGCCGGAAGGTGACGACATCTCGCGCTTTGCGCGGCAAGCGCTCGATGATGGGGCGACGCACCTGGTGCTGGAGGTGTCGAGTCATGGCCTCTCGATGCATAGGGCCGATGCGCTCAACTTCGAGGTAGCAGCGTTCACGAACCTCTCTCGGGACCACTTGGACTTCCACGAGAGCATGGAACGCTACGGCGAGGCCAAGGCTCGCCTCTTCACGGAGCTCGGGCCCAAGCACGCAGTCATCCACGTCGATGACCCCTTCGGGGCCGAGCTTGCGACTCGGGTGCCCGTTTCCACCATTCGCTGTTCGCGTCGCCCAGGGAGCGACGCCGAGATCGTTGCGACTCGGTGGTCGGCGACACGCGCGGGTATCCGCGCCGAGGTCCAAACCCCGGCGGGCGCGGTCGAGCTCCGCAGCCCCATGCTCGGCGAGCACAACCTCGAAAACCTCCTCGTTGCGCTCGGCTGCGCGCATGCGCTCGGTCTGGACTTAGACACCGTCGCGAGGGCTTGGGAGTCGGTGGGGGGAAGCCCTGGGCGACTCGAACGCATCGATCATCCGGGAGACGTCGCCGTACTCGTGGACTATGCGCACACGCCTGACGCGTTGCGACGAGTCCTCGAAACGATGCGCGCCGTGACACCGCACCGGTTGATCGTGGTCTTCGGCGCAGGGGGCGACCGCGACAAAGGGAAGCGCCCGGAGATGGGTCGAGTGGGTGTACAATGCGCCGACCTCTGCGTGCTGACGAGCGACAATCCGCGCACCGAAGACCCTCAGTGCATCCTCGATGAAGTCGAATCCGGTGCGAAGGACGCCGGCGCTAGGTGCATCGACCCTGGCGAGCTCGCCGACGCGGGTCAGGGTTACTGCACCTTGATCGATCGCAGAGAGGCCATTGCAGCTGCCATTCAGGCCGCTCGGGCAGGGGACACCGTGCTCTTGGCGGGCAAGGGCCACGAAACCTATCAGATCATCGGGACTGAACGAACCCACTTCGACGACCGCGAGGAAGCCCGCGCGGCGATCGCGACCATTGCGGGAGAGCCATGATGGCTACGCCGATTCCCGCCAACCAAGCGCAGTTCCGTCGGGATGATCTCATTGCCGCGACGCGCGGTGCCAGCGGCGGTCCCACGTGGGACAGTGTTTGTGGGGTCGTGACGGATTCCCGGGCAATCCAACCAGGCAATCTGTTCGTGGCGCTACGCGGTGAGCGCTTCGACGCGCATGACTTCGCAGCGCAAGCAGCGGATGCGGGCGCTGCTGCGGTGATGGTGGAGCGCGGAACCTCACTTCCGGAGCACGTGAGCGCCGTGGAAGTCGAGGACACGTTGATCGCCCTTGGCGACCTGGCGCGGGCTCACCGTGACGCGTGGAACGGAAGGGTGATTGGAATCACCGGCTCCGTCGGCAAGACGACCACCAAGGACCTGACGGCCGCCGCACTTCGATCGGCGGGTCAGGCGGTGCTCAAGACCACCGGCAACCTCAACAATCGGATCGGCGTTCCCATGACCCTCTTCCAGATCGACGCGACCATCGACACGGCGATCATCGAGATGGGAACCAGTGAGCCTGGGGAGATCGCGCGTTTGGCCGAGATCGCAGGGCCCGATGCGGGCCTCGTCACCCGTGCGAGCTTGGCGCACACCGAGGGACTCGGATCGGTGGAAGCCGTGGCCGACGAGAAAGTATCGCTCTTGCATGCCATCGCGCAGGACGGTGTGGCCGTCGCCTACGGTGACGACGCGCCGCTGAAGAAGCGCGCGTCGGTGGTGCGCGCCAGGCGTAAGCTCTTCTATGGGCGCACGGCGGGCAACGATGTGCGCGTCATGGATTGGGAGGTCGATGCAGAGGGTACTCGAGCCCGGTTCCAAGTGCGCGGTCGGGACGTTGAGATCGCGATGAGATTGCTCGGAGAGGGAGCGGTTCTCAACGCTGCGGGCGCTCTCGGCATCGCCTGTGGGCTGGGGCTCTCGCTCGAGGACGCCGCGCGCGGAATCGCCGGGGTCGTGCCTTCTTCGGGCCGCATGCAGCCACTGGCGGGAAGCGGAGAGCGCCTCATCATCGACGATTCATACAACGCCAACCCCGCATCGCTCGAGGTTGCGTTGGCTGCAGCGCACGCGATTGCTGCGAAGCATGAGGCGCCACTGGTCGCGATCCTCGGCGACATGAAGGAGCTCGGGGAGCACAGCGAGGAGGCGCACCGAAAGGTGGGCGAGCTCGTCTCGGAGGCGGGCGTGCTTCTGTTCGTGGGCTGCGGGGAGGCCATGCACGACGCGGTCGCGACGGCGAAGGCTCGTGGTGCCGACACGCTTTGGTTCGAGGATGCGGCCGAATGCGGAGGGTTGTCCGGCCGGCTCCCTTTGAACGCCATCGTACTCGTGAAGGGTTCGCGGTCGATGGAGATGGAACGCGTGATCGCGCCGCTCCTCGGGGGAGAGCAACGATGATCTACTATCTGCTCTATCCGCTGCACACGCACGAATCCTTGTCGTTTCTCAACGTGCTTCGCTACGTACCGTTCCGTTTCCTCATGGCGACGATGACGTCGCTCTTGCTGACCTTTGGGCTCTACCCCTGGTTCATTCGCCGCTTGCAACGGAAGCAGATCGGGCAAGTCATTCGCGCGGAAGGCCCCGAGTCACACTTCGCCAAGGCTGGCACACCAACCATGGGCGGCGCCCTCATGTTGCTCGCGCTGGTCCTGTCCACGGTGCTGTGGGCCGACCCCTCGAACGCGATGGTGTGGGTCGTGACGTCGATCACGGTCGCCTATGGCGTCGTCGGCTTCATCGACGATACGTCGAAGATCCGGACACGGTCGACCGGTGGCCTCTCGGGCCGGTACAAGCTTCTGCTGCAGTTCGGCACTGCGATCCTGGTGTGCAGCTGGCTCTACTACGGCGAGACGGGCCTTCCGAGCGACTGGCTCGATATCCGCTACCGGCTCGCCGCCCCGTTCTTCGCATTCTCGAAGTATCCGATCGAGTTGCCGCCGTGGTTGTACGTCATCTTCTCGTCGTTTGTCATGGTCGGGACATCCAACGCGGTGAACTTGACGGACGGCCTCGACGGCCTGGCGATCGGGCCCGTTATGATTTCCGCAGGCACATACGCAATCCTGGCGTACCTCGCGGGACTGACGTTGTTTGGCAACGTAGTCGCCGGGTACCTCGACATCCCGCACATCGAGAGTGCCGGGGAGCTCAGCATCTTCGCCGCTTCGATGGTCGGCGTCGGGTTCGGCTTCCTTTGGTACAACACATATCCGGCCCAGGTCTTCATGGGCGATGTCGGCTCGCTCGCTCTCGGTGGCGGCCTGGGAGCGCTGGCGGTTCTGACCAAGAACGAGCTCCTTTCGGTGATTCTGTGCGGCATCTTCGTCGTCGAGGCGGTGAGCGTAATCCTGCAGGTTGGCTACTTCCGTCTCACGGGCAGGCGCATCTTCTTGATGGCGCCCATTCACCACCACTTCGAGAAGAAGGGATGGCCCGAGCCGCGGGTCATCGTTCGGTTCTGGATTATCGCGATCGTCCTGGCCGTGTTCAGCCTGGCCACGTTGAAGTTGAGGTGATCGTGGAGCTCTCTCAGAAAAACGCGATGGTGGTCGGGCTCGGAGAGAGCGGGCTAGCCGTCGTGCGCTTCTTGATAGAGCGTGGCGCGCGCGTCCGGGTCAACGACCGACGAGACCGTGAAGCGCTCGGCGCTGCGGCGAGCGAGGCGGAGGCACTCGGTGCAGAGCTCGTGCTGGGTGGGCATCCCGACGGCGCGTTCGAGGGCTTGGACCTCATCGTGGTGTCGCCGGGCGTTCCGCCCCTCGCGCAGCTCGACCGTGCTGAAGAGCGCGGGGTGTCCGTTGTGAGCGAAGTAGAGCTTGCCGCGCGATTCATCGAGGCGCCGATCGTCGCGATCACCGGAACCAACGGGAAGAGCACCGTCACGACTCTGATCGGAGAAATGAGCCGCTGCCTCGGACGCCCTGTGTTCGTCGGGGGCAACTTGGGGCGCCCAATGATCGAGGCCGCGGGAACCGATGCCGGGGGCGCGGGAGGTCTCGTCATCGTCGAGCTATCGAGCTTCCAACTGGAACGCGTCTCGCAGATGAAGGCCCACGTCGCCATCTTGCTCAACATCACCCCGGACCATCTCGATCGCTACCCTTCGTTCCAAGCGTACGCGGCGGCCAAGGCCCGCATCTTCGAGCGGCAGGACGCCGAGGACTTCGCGGTTCTTCCCGCCGACGCCCCCGACCTTCGCGACCTCGTCACGGATGAGGGCACCGTCGTCCTGTTCGGCGGGCAGAACGGCGACGTTCGCGTGGTCGATGGCGTGCTCACCGATGCGCGAAGCGCCCTCCGTATCCCGGTGGAAGAGCTCAGGGTTCGTGGCTCGCACAACGTGTCGAACGCCTGCGCGGCGGTGCTGGTCGCCCGCTTGCTAGGCGTCAGAGACGAAGACCGCAGCGCGGTTCTGCGCGAGTTCAAGGGCTTGGCCCACCGCACACAGTACGTTCGCTCGGTTGGGGGCGTCGAGTACATCGACGATTCCAAGGCCACCAACGTGGGCGCCGCGGTTGCGTCGATCGATGGGCTGACGCAGTCGAAAGGCAAGATCGTTCTCATTGCGGGCGGGGTCGACAAGGGCGGTAGCTACCTGCCTCTTCGGCAGCGCATGTCGGAGGAGGGCCGGGCGGTCGTGGTCCTTGGAGAGGCAGCTTCGCTATTGGAGCGCGCGTTCGAGGATTCCGCTATCGAGCTCCGGCACGCGAGCTCGATGACGGATGCAGTGCAGCACGCCGCCGCGCTAGCCCGTCCCGGAGACACTGTGCTGCTGGCGCCGGCTTGCTCGAGCTTCGACATGTTCCGCTCGTACGCAGAGCGGGGAGACCATTTCCAACGAGCCGTCGAGACCCTGGGAGGGCAACCATGACACGCGCTTCGAAGCCCGCAGCCCCGATGGAGCCAGGACCGCCCGACGTCACGCTCGCGGCCACGCTCGTTGGACTGATCGCGTTCGGCGTCGTGATGGTCTACAGCGCGAGCGCGGTCTACGCGAACAACATCTTCGGCAACGGATTCCATTTCCTGATCCGACAGGCGGTCTTTGCGTCCGCCGCGTTCGTGGTCCTGTTTGTCTTCACCCGCATCAACATTGGCTTGCTCCGCCGCTCGACCTATCCCGTCTTGCTGATCGCCATACTGCTGATGATCGCCGTCGCGCTCGGATTCGGTCGAAGTGCGGGCGGCGCTACGCGCTGGCTCGCCGTGGGCCCCATCAATGTGCAGCCCGCGGAGCTTGCCAAGCTCGCCATGATCATGTGGCTCGCGCACTCTCTAGCGAAGAAGTCCAACCAGATGCGAACGTTCTCGATCGGGTTCCTGCCGCACGTCCTCGTTGCGGGCCTGCTGATGCTGCTGTGCCTGGCGCAGCCCGATTTCGGTAGTGCGGTGATGATCGCGCTCCTGACCTTCGTCGTGCTCTTCGCGGCGGGCGCCAAAGCGGGCTACTTGCTCGGCTGCGTCTTGGTTGCGCTGCCGGTCGGATACGGCGCCATTGCATCCTCCCCCTACCGAATGCGCCGCATCAAGGCGTTCCTCGAGCCGTTCGAGCACAGGCAGGGTGCTGGCTACCAGATCACGGAGTCCCTGATGAGCTTCGGCTCCGGCGGGTGGACCGGCGTCGGCCTCGGCGACGGCCGCCAGAAGTTGCTGTTCTTGCCGGAGGCGCACACGGACTTCATCAGCGCGATCATCGGTGAAGAGCTCGGCTTCGTCGGGGTCGTGCTCCTCTGTGCGGCCTTTGGCTGGATCGTCTTCCGCGGCCTTCGCGCGGCGTGGCGCGCCCAAGACGAGTACGCCGGCTACCTCGCAGCCGGCATGACACTGTTCATCGGCCTTCAGGCATTTACGAACCTTGCCGTCGCGATGGGCCTTCTGCCCACCAAGGGTCTCGCGCTTCCTTTCGTCAGCTACGGCGGCTCCTCACTGCTCGTGAACGCCGCTGCTGCTGGCATCATCCTCAACACTTCACGTTACGGGGTGTCGCGGGCCGTGGAAGCCCCCGAGCCCACCAAGCCCAAGAGAGCCCAGCCGCGGCTGACAACAGCCAGGGGAGGTGCACGATGATCCAGCGCATCATGGTCGCCGGTGGCGGCACGGGGGGACATCTCTTCCCGGGGCTCGCCGTCGTGGAGGAGCTTCGACGCCGGGTTCCCGGTCTCGAGGTGAAGTTCGTGGGCACGGCTCGCGGCATCGAGGCGCGCATTCTTCCGAGCCGCGGTGAAGCCTTGGAGCTCCTGAACGTGACTCCTCTCAAAGGTCAGGGGGTGGGTGCGTGGTTCAAGAGTTTCGCGCGCATTCCGACGGCGATGAGGGAAGCGTCGTCCCTCATGCGGGATTTCGAGCCGGACCTGGTGCTGGGCGTCGGCGGCTACGCGTCGGGTCCCGTGCTGCTCTCCGCCTCGCTCTCAGGCAGGCCCACTGCGCTTCTAGAGCAGAACGCGCACGTTGGGATGACCAACCGCATCCTTGCTCGCTTCGTCGGTCGCGCGTACATCACTTTTGAGCAGACCGAAGCGGTATTCGGGCAAAGCAAGTCTCGAGTGACCGGCAACCCCGTTCGGCACGAGTTTGTCGAGCACGCGCGCCTGGCGATTGCGGATCCCGAAGGCTTCGAGTCGCGTGCGCGCACGGTGCTTGTCCTCGGAGGATCGCAAGGGGCCAGGAAGCTGAATGAGGACGTTCCCCGTGCGCTGGCGCGCGCTGGCCTTGCCAATCGTGATTTGGAGGTCGTCCACCAAACCGGCGAGTCGATGCGCGACGAGGTCGAGGCGACCTATCGGGAGCTCGGTATCCGCGCGAGTGTCGTCACGTTCATCGATGAGATTGCGCGCGCATATTCGAATGCTGCCTTGGTCGTCGCCCGGGCAGGCGCCACCACGTTGGCAGAGCTTTGCGCGATCGGCCGCCCGTCGATCCTGATTCCGTTCCCTTTCGCCGCCGACGACCACCAAGCCAAGAACGCGAAGGCGCTCGAAGAGCAGGGCGCGTCGATCTGCGTTCGAGAGTCGGAGCTCGAGGTCGACGCGTTCGGGGAGCTCATTGGAGGCCTCCTGGACGACCGCGCCCGACGCCAGGCCATGGCCCGCGCGGCGCGCGACCACGGGAGGCCCGATGCCGCTGCTGCTATCGTCGACGACATCATGGGCTGGCTCGCGGGTGCGGATCCGGCGGGGGAATCCATCGCGTCCGCCGAAAGCGAACCGCCCCGGGGCGTGCAGTACAGTGGCCTCGGCGTGTCGCCCATGCTTCGGCTCGGCGGTCCTGAAGTCGCCTTGCGATCTGCGACTCATCGCCCACGCCGGCCGGTTGTCGTCGATGGAGCCGTGTGGGAGTAAGCGAGCATGTTTCGCGGAAGAATTCGGTCCATCCATTTTGTAGGCGTCGGCGGTGTTGGGATGAGCGGCATCGCGGAGGTGCTCCTCGACTCGGACTTCGAAGTGACGGGGTCCGACCTCCGCGACAACGACTACACACGGCGCCTCGCGGAGAAAGGCGCAAAGATCTATGTCGGCCATGAGGCCGAACAGGTGACCGATGCTGACGTCGTCGTCTTTTCTTCGGCGGTCCCACCGACCAACCCCGAGCTCGTCGCGGCGCGTAGGGCAGGGGTGCCCGTCATTCCCCGGGCGGAGATGCTCGGCGAGCTGATGAGGCTCAAAGATGGCATCGCGATCGCCGGGTCGCACGGCAAGACCACGACGACGTCCTTAGTAGCGACGGTTCTGCGAGGTGCGGGCCTGGATCCGACCGTCATCATCGGGGGCAAGCTCAACGCGCTCGGCTCCGGGGCGGCCAGGGGTGCTGGAGACCTGCTGGTGGCGGAGGCCGACGAGTCCGACGGCTCCTTCCACCATCTCATCCCGTCGGTCGCGGTGATCACGAACATCGATGCAGAGCACCTCGACCACTACGGAAGCCTCGACGCCGTGAAGGAAGCCTTCGTAGATTTCGCGAATCGGGTTCCCTTTTACGGATTGGTCATTGCCTGTCTCGATCACCCCAACGTGCAGGACGTGTTGCCGAGGCTCGACAAGCGCATCGTGACGTACGGTTTCTCGGCGCAGGCAGACTACCGAGCACGTAACCCAGTGTTCGCCGGCCTATCGGTGGGCTTCGACGTCGAGCACCACGGCAAGAGCTTGGGTCAGTTCGAGGTTCGGATGCCGGGTATCCACAATGTGCTGAATGCGTTAGCAACCATCGCCGTCGCGGACGAGCTCCGAGTCGAGCACGATCAGGTTCGCTCGGCGCTGCGAAGCTTTGAGGGTGTCCAGCGGCGCTTCTCGGTCGTGGGCGAAGAGGCCGGGGTCACGGTAGTCGATGACTACGGACATCACCCCGCCGAGGTCGAAGTCACCCTCGAGGCCGCGCAGAAAGCCTATGGAGGGCGCATCGTCGTCGCCTTCCAGCCCCATCGTTATACCAGGACGCGAGACCTGTTCGACGAGCTGACGAGAGCCTTCAACCGAGCCGATGTCCTATTCTTGACCGAGGTCTACGCCGCGGGCGAAAAACCAATCGAGGGGGCCGATGCGCGTCGACTGGCCGAGGCCATTCGCGCGCACGGGCATCGGGACGTGACGTTCGTGGAAGACCGCAAGGATTTGGCCGAAACAATTGGCGCGCGAGCTCTTGAGGGCGATGTCGTGATCACGCTCGGCGCCGGGGACATCACGCGCACGGGTCAGGAGCTCCTCGAGGTGCTCCGCCGATGAACCGCCGCCGGGCCTCATCGACAGCCCGGAAGAAGCCGGCGCGCAAGAAGCCGGTGCAAAAGAAGCCGGCCGAGAAGAAGAAGGCAGCCAAGCGGCCGGCCCGCAAGAACGTTGCGGCTAAGAAGACTGCTCCAAGAAAGTCGACCCGAAGGGCAGCTCCGAAGAAGACGCCTCGCAAGAAGCTCGCGAGGAAGGCGGCTCTCGCCGATCGCAGCCAGAATCGAAGAAGGCCTGTCCCGAAGACGCCGCGCCGGACGGAGCCCAGGAGGACCTGGCGCGAACGGGCCGTGATCGTTCGGGAGAACGTGGGTGGTTGGGTGATCCGACGTCGTGGCTCGATTCGTCGCGTGGGGCAGGCCGCCCTGCTCGGGCTGGTGCTGGCCGCGTTGGTTTGGCTCGGAGACCGCACCGTCCAGTATGCTCACGGCGCCGAGGCGTTCGCGATTGGGGAGATCATCATCGAAGGCAACCAGCAACTCGAGGATATCGATGTGCGCAGGGCCGCCCGTCTTCAGATCGGTTCAAACATTTTCGAGGTTTCGAGCAAAGGCACGCGGAATCACTTGCTTCAGCATCCCTGGATCGAGGATGCAAGTGTGGTTCGGAAGCTTCCTGGGCGTGTTCGAATCGAAATCGTAGAGCGCAAACCGGTCGCCCTGGTCGCGCTGGATCAGCTGTATCTGGTGAGCGATGAAGGTGCGGTTTTCAAGCGCCTCGGCGTCGACGACCCTGTCGACTTGCCGGTCATCACCGGCATCGCGTCCGAGCGCTTCTACGACGACCTCGACTATCGCACTGCGATTCTCCTTCGTTCGATGGCCCTCCTGCAAGACTACGAAGGGGCAGGCCTGGCGAAGGGGGAGCCCGTATCGGAAATTCATTTCGAAGGCGCCCATGGCATCGAGCTGTTCATCGGCAACGACGGCATGAACGTGCGCCTAGGCAACGGCCAGCATCGCCAAAAGCTTCGTCGCCTCCGACAAGTCCTCGAACGACTTGCCCGAGAGAAAACGCGACCTTCCTACGTATACCTCGACAACGTTCGAAGTCCCGAACGCGTCACCGCCCGCCTCCCGTAGCAAGAATGGGGATGGCTCCCTTTCTAAAAGGGTTAACCCACGGCTCGTAAGAATCGCATTTAAGCCCTTTTTTTTCTGCACAAAAGTTGTCTCGCCAAATCGCGTTTCGGTATGGGTCAAGGAGAGGCGACGGATGGCGGAAAACGAGATCATTGCAGGGTTGGATCTGGGGACGACGAAGGTCTGCGCGATCGTAGCGGAGCAGTCCGAAGAAGGCCTAGACATCATCGGGATAGGCTCCGTTCCTTCAAAGGGTTTGAAGAAAGGCGTCGTCGTCAACATCGAGTCGACCGTCCAGGCGATTCGTGCGGCGGTCGAACAAGCCGAGACGATGGCGGGGGTCGAGATCAACGCGGTCTACGCCGGCATCGCCGGAAGTCATGTGCGCGGCATGAACCAAGACGGGGTCGCTGCCATCGCCAATCGCGAGGTCGCCATCGAAGACGTCACCCGTGTGCTCGAGCAGGCCAAGGCCGTGCCTCTGCCCGGTGACCGCCAAGTGATTCATGTGCTCCCGCAGGAGTACATCGTCGACGAGCAAGATGGCATCAAGGAACCGATCGGGATGGCCGGTGTCCGCCTCGAAGCGCGCGTGCACATGGTAACCGCCGCATCGACGAGCGTTGCAAACGTCACCAAGTGTGCCGAGCGGTGCGGGCTCTTCGTCGAAGAGGTCGTATTGCAGCCACTTGCCAGCGCACATGCAGTGCTCAGCGGCGACGAGCGAGAGATTGGTGGCGTGCTCATCGACGTCGGTGGCGGTACGTCGGATATCATCATATACGTCGATGGCGCCGTCGTGCATACGTGCTCGATTCCCATCGGCGGGATCAACCTCACCAGCGACATCGCCACGGGGCTGCGCACTCCCATGGCCGAGGCCGAGCGCATCAAGATCAAGTACGGCTGCGCCGCAACCCGGATGGTCGACGACGACGAGACCATCGAGGTGCCTTCGGTCGGCGGAAGACCCTCACGCTCACTGCCCCGCAGGGTGCTCTGCGACATCATCGAGCCCCGCGTGGAAGAGATCTTTGCTGCATGTCGTCACGTCATCGCCGAAACCGGTTACATGGACATGTTGGCTTCTGGAGCGATCGTCACCGGTGGGACGACGCTTCTAGATGGACTACCAGAGCTTGCCGAGGAAGTGCTCGGCCTGCCGGTGCGTCGTGGCTCACCCACGGGCATCGGTGGATTGATCGACGTCGTGAAGAGCCCCTCCTACGCAACCGGCGTTGGGTTGGTGAAGCACGGAGCGGACCAAGTAGCGGGAACGTCCGCGCCCGAGAGTACAGTCGAAGTGACCGCGAGTCATGGACTCAGTCGCAAGATCGGCGCGTGGTTTAGAGAAGTTTTTTAGGAGGAATCGATGGCTATCTCGATCGAGTTCGCGGACGACGCAGAGCTTCATGCACGTATCAAGGTCGTAGGCGTTGGTGGCAGCGGCGGCAACGCGCTCAACACGATGATTCACGGAGGGCTCGACGGCGTCGAGTTCATCGCGGCCAACACCGACGCGCAAGCGTTGGACCGCAGCCTTGCTCCAGTGAAGATCCAACTCGGCCCGCAACTGACGCGCGGGCTCGGCGCGGGGGGCAATCCGGACGTCGGCCGAAAGGCGGCGCTCGAAGATGTTGAGCGACTGTCCGAAGCGTTGGAAGGCGCGGACATGGTGTTCATTACCGCCGGAATGGGCGGTGGCACGGGCACAGGCGCGGCCCCAATCATCTCGCAGGTGGCGCACGACCAGGGTGCGTTGACGGTTGGCGTCGTGACCAAGCCTTTCCTCTTTGAGGGGCGTAAGCGCTCCAAGAATGCGGAGCGTGGCGTTCAAGAGTTGATCGACACGATCGACAGCATCATCACGATCCCGAACCAGCGGCTCATGTCGCTCGGCGATGACGACATCACGATGCTCGAGGCTTTTGCGCGCGCGGATGATGTGCTGCTCCAGGCGGTTCAGGGAATCAGTGACCTCATCATCAATGCGGGCATGATCAACGTCGACTTTGCCGACGTGAAGACCATCATGGCCAGCAACGGACGTGCGCTGATGGGCACGGGCATTGCCAAGGGCGACCGTCGGGCGCTCGAGGCCGCCGAGATGGCGGTGAACTCGCCACTCCTCGACGAGGTCTCGGTGCAGGGTGCGACTGGCATCCTGATCAACTTCACCGCGGGGCCCGATATCAAGCTCCGGGAGATCAACGAGGCGGCCGGCCTGGTTCAGCAGGCAGCACACGAGGAGGCGGAAATCATCTTCGGCGTCGTCACCGATCCCGACCTGGCAGACACCGTGAAGGTGACGGTCATCGCGACGGGGTTCGAGAAGATGGCGCACGCGCCGATTCCGCTCGGTCTTCACCACGCCGTCTCGAGCAATCAGAGTTCCAACGGAGCTTCCGCCAATAGGGCTACGCGAGGCGCACCGGTACGGGCTGACGATTTCTCCTCGACCCTCGAGGGCGTGCCCGCCGCTGTCCCTCAGCCGGCTGGGACGAGGGCATTCGGAGCGAGCGCGCTTCACGATGAGGCGGTCCTCGACATCCCTGCCTACCTACGTCGCGGCACACCTGGCGTAGAGTAAGCTGAGAGTTATTTCATACACTTAGCTTGAAGCCCGGCATTGCCCGGGCTTCTGACTTTTGGGCCTGGGGGAGGCCACGGCCGGCTGCGACGATGGGGCTAGCGAAGCGTTCGCCCGAATACGCCGGAATCACTTTGCAGGCTGGGGCAAACCGGGTAGCGTGCTAGTTGCAGGGTTCGAGATTTTGTTGGAATTTCACCCATCTAGCTTAAGACGTGACATACTGTTCAGTGGGTTGATGGAGAGGAAGAGCATTCAGCACGGTGAGAGTGTCGGTCGCAGGTGCCCCTGCTTCGGTGTTCTGTGCTTTCTGTGCGTGCTCATCTCCTCGCTCCTCGGCGCCAAGAGCGCTTCGGCCGACACCCCACCGACGGCCATCAAGACGACCCCGCTGGCTGCTCCCGCCACGGTGCTAGGCATCACCAACCCGTATCTGATCGCGGCCGCCGTCAGGGCGCCCGGGGCTCGACGCTTCACTTTGTCGCGAGACATTCGTGACCTCGTCGCGCAGGTAGAGAAGCTCGCGCGTCACGGTGTGGACTTGAATCAGCGCAAGATGCCGCACGGTGAGAACCTGCAGCTTCGCGTGCACACCGGAATCCGCGGCGTTGGCGGTGTCCTCCAGCTCCGCTACCGCCGGTAGTCAGCGTTAGCCGAACCCCAGCTCTTTGAGCTGACCGGCGAGCTGGTCCCAATCCCAATAGACCCGGAGCGAGCTGATCTTGCCATCTTCGTTGACCTCGTAGATGCCCACCATGTCGACGATGCTCTTCTTTCCTCCGCCGAGATCGTTGGTGATGCGTAGAACCGCTGCGCACGTGTTGGCACAAGCGATTCGCTGGGGCGCCTCGAACGACAGATTGGCCCTTTCCCGATCACAGTTGTCCCAAAATCGCTCGATGGCGGCCTTGCCTTGGTGCCCCTTTCCCTCGGGATCCAAGGGGGAGACGGGGCCAACTGGGTCTTGCAGGAAGGGCATCCTCGGCGAAAAGCGAGAGCCAAGCTTGTTTGTCTCCAGCCATCGCGTGCTGGGCTGATCTCTGGCTTGCTAGGACGGCTGGGTGGGTAGACATTACTTCTCCTCTTCGAGCATCGGGTTGCGTTTAGCACAGATGGCCAGCGTCCGGTTTCCTGCGCTGCCAGTTACGGTGAGATGACCTCAAACGAGATGGCCTCGGAGTCGGGCGCAAGCGCGATGGCCGTACATTCTGTCGGACTCCTCCGTGATCGTGCTTTCGCCGCCGGGCACGAGCTCCATTCCATCCGGGGTGACGAGGCCGGTCATGGAGAACTCGAACGCGACCAGATCGAGCGTCACCGATCCGTTGCCGTCGGCGGTCGTCGGAGTGTCGACCGTGTTGAGTGAAAAGTCCGGAACGACTTCCGTCGGAGTGCCTTCGAGCTCGTTTTGCACGCTAGCCGGGGCTGGCATTGGACATGGATACCTCTCACGGTCGCAGCACGGTGATTCGAGCGTCGGGAGCGAGGCTCGGCAGGGTAGCGATGAGGGGCATGAGCATCTCGGGCGCTGTGGGTGACGTTGGCCTCGACGCCCTCCGTCAGCACGCCGTCCGGCTCCACCGAAGCCTTCACCGTGATCGTGAGCTTGAGGTCGAATACCTGGCCGATCGATTCAAACGCGCAGACCATTTCGTACTTTGCTTCCTGCTGGAATGCGCTTTCGCCGGCGGCGCATTCTGCGGCGATGCCGCTCGGCTCGAAAGGACGGTTCGTTGGGGCCTCCGGCGAGTACCAGATCGGCGATGTCCACGCGCGCTCCTGAATTGTCGGTTCGACCCGTGGCAGACAACATGGTTCCGAAGCATTGGCCTGGTCGTTACAGTCGATTGCGGCGCACTGGTCTAGGTTCAAGCCATTGGTGGGGTCGCAGCATGCTTCGTCGATCGGGCGATCACCGTTGCAGTCGTAGCCTTCCTCTACGCATTGGATCGTCGTCCAGCGGCAACTCGGGTTCTCGATGATGCGGGCGTAGTAGTAGGCGCGCTGTGACGGATCGAAGCTCGCATCTTCCCAGACTTCGCAGAGATCGGAAAAGCCGCCACCCTGCGGGTCGCAGGTGCTGAGGTCGACGGATGCTCCGTTGTTCGGGTCCCCGGCCACGTCGTGCACCTCCACTTGGTACTCGCCATCTTCGAGCCAACCCTTGATGATTTGGATGCGCTGAAGTGGCGCTGCATGCGCGTCCTGCCTGGCAGACACGATGAACTTCGGTGTGGCGCCCGCTGGTGCCTCAAACATGTCGCCGCCCATTGGGACGCCTTGATCGTAGCCAACCTCTACGAAGCTCGGATTGTCACAGAGATCGTCGGGGAGATCCCAGCCGCCGAAGAAGCGCGGTATGATCCGCGTGCCGCTGGTCGCGAACGTTTCCTTGCGCTGCATTCCGTCGAAGAGTGCGCCGCGGGAGTTCTCCTCGGCCCACACACCAGCGAGCCCGCCCGGGCTCAGGTACTTGATGTCGGGAAACGCCTCCGGGAAGACGTCCCGGTTCGACTGACCGGCACCACCGTGCCCCTTGAACTCAGCTTCCTCGTCGAAGCCCGGGGCGGAGATGTGAGTATCTGTGGCGGAGATCATACCGTGCTTGAAGGGGTTGGCGCCCAGGCTCTCCTCGAACTTCATGCCCTCCCCAAATGCAGAGCGAACGAAGTCATTGGGGTCGGGCGAGACGAAGATCTCTTGGTTTGCGCCTCCGAGGGTATCGAAGGGAATGACCTCGAAGCCGCAGAGCTCGTCCGGGATCGGTTCGCCAGGGAGGCACTCGGAAGCGCCCTTGTGCTGGTACACCTCGATAATCGGCTCCATCGCGTTGCGGGCAGCGACGTACTCTTCGTTGAATGGCTCGCCGTTACAACGCTGGTCCGTGAAGAACGTGCCTGCGGCGAGGTTCGAGTTGTGGGGGATCGAAAAGGCTTTGCAGCCGGTTCCTGCGTTCATGCAGTCGGTGTGCAGCCCGTCCCAAAGTTCTTCGACGTACGGCGCATCGAAGTAGCTGATCGCCGTGGCCGGAACATTTTCGTCTCTGAAGATGATATTTCGATGGAGGTTCCTGGACCCGGGAGCGGCGCTCCATTCGTAGCCCACGAAAGAGGTGAACTCACAGGCCTCGGTGCGGTCGTAGGCCGCTTCCGCCGAATCCTGAACCGAACCCCACACGTCCATTCCAGCTTCGATGCATGCCTGGCCACCCTCACCGCACAGCGCTGGATACGAAGCACTCTGTGGCGGACTGGCAATGCTGGCATTGAGGGTAAAAAACGCGGCATCTGGATCGTCACGGAACTGGACGCAGTCCGGATGATCATACGGATCGGAGGTCGGGTCCTGGCAGACCGACACCGTGCCCAGAAACTCCGAGTGGTCGCTGAGCATGACGAAGTCGATCGGGCGAGCGAGCTTGGCGCTGCGGCTCGGGTTGCCATCCTCGTCGTAGGGCTGAAGGCCAATCTCCATGCCGTCGCGTGCAAACGCGTAGGCCTCGTCCGGCCCGGGGCGGGTGCCGTTGAGGTTCGCATCGAGCGAGAGGTTCGTATGAACGTGAGTGTCGCCAAAGAACGGGTCGCGAAGCGGATTGAAGGAAGCGCATCGGCCCTTGTCGGGCACGGTAGGGCTCTGCGAGTCGTTTCCGCAGCCCAACGCCAACGACAGCAAGATCGTCAAGAGTGATGCTTGGAACAGCCAAAGCTTCATGGCGCGCGACTATAGCGCAATCAGCGGGCATCGCGAGACGCCCGTGGTGCGTTCGAGAGCATGCTAGAATCCGCCGGGCGTGGCACCCAACAAGCATCACCTCGTCCTCATTCCGGGGCTGTTTGGGTTCGCGCAGCTCGGAGGCTTCGACTACTTCATGCACGTCGAAGAGGCCCTTGCGAGACGCTTCCTCGAGCGTGGGGCCGAGTGCGACTTCGTGTTGGTCTCGTCTCCGCCCACCGGATCGATCGTCAGACGTACGCGGGTGCTCAAGGAAGCGATCGAACAGGCTTGCGGTGAAGAGGAGGGGCCGATTCACCTAATCGGCCATTCGACCGGGGGGTTGGACGCGCGGCTGCTGGCGTGCCCAACCGCACAGCCGGAGGCGCCTGCTTGGTTCGACCGCGTGCAAAGTGCGGTGAGCATCAGCACCCCGCACTACGGGGCGCCGCTCGCGCAGTACTTCACGACGATTGCTGGCGCCCAACTCTTGAACGCGCTCTCGATCTTCACGTTTGTGACGCTGCGTTTTGGGGGGCCGCCCCTCACGGTGCTGGCGCCCGTGATCGCGTGGCTCGGGCGTGCCGAGGCAGTGCTTGGCCTGGACATCAAGGTGTTCGAACGGATGACCGGGTTGCTGGTGAGGTTCATCGGGGAACAGGGGCAGGCGGAAGTTCGCGAGTGGTTCGAAGGCATTCGCAACGATAAGGGCGCCATCCTTCAGCTTACGCCCGAGTCGATGGAGATTTTCAACGCGGCGGTGGAAGACAACCCTGCGATCAAGTACGGCAGCGTGGTGACCCGCGTGCCCATGCCGGCGCCGGTGCGCGTCGCATCAGGCGTTCGCTCGCCCGTCGCGGCACTTTCAGCAGCGTTCTTCTCGACGCTCTACATGGGCGCGAGCATCCCTTCGAAGATCTATCCAGTGCCCATGCCGGGACGAGACATCCGGGAGTACATCGAAGAGAAAATCGGACGCGATCTCGACGACAGCCTCAACGACGGTTTCGTCCCCACCAAGAGCATGGTCTGGGGAAGTGTTCTTTGGGCGGGCATCGCGGATCACCTCGACACCCTCGGTCACTTCCACGGCGACCGCGACACCTCCCATACCGACTGGCTGGTGAGCGGCGCTGGCTTCGACGAATCCGACTTCGACGAGATTATGGATGCCATCGTCGATTTTCAGTTGGGGCCACTGTAGCTCATGGACGGCCTTGGCTCGGCGCACCTTGCTCTCGTCGCACTCTGGATCGGTGCCGTCATGGTCGAATCCACGGCGCGAGTGCCAGCGCTCAGCGTCAGTTGTCCAGCCCGTATTCTTCCCGGTGCGCCGCCAGGTACTCGATGTAGTACTCGGCCGGCTGCTGAATTTTCACTTCGCCGTCTTCCGCGGCTGCGGTCAGCTGCTTCATCAAGTCGCCGAGGCGCTTTGATGGTGGGACGCCAAACGCTTCCATGAGCACCGTGCCCAAACCCTTCGGCAGCGGTGCGACTCGGCTATCCTCTTCCTGCAGGTCGCGGATTCGCTTTGCGAGCAGGCTGATTTGGCGCACGCCTCGGCGCCGCTTCTCCGGGCGCTTCGTCGTGATGTCGGCGCGGCTCAAGTCGAGCAGGTCGCGGAGGCCTTCGGTCATTTGCCTGTAGAAGCGGCGGACGGCGGCGTCCGTCCAGTCTTCGTCGTATTGCGCGGCGCGGAGGTGGTGGAGGATCAAGAAATGGACGCGCTCGTGTTGGGCGCCTTCGAAGCCGAGTCGGTCGGCGACGCGCTTGCGGAACATGGCGGCGCCCACTTCAGCGTGACCGTGGAACGTGACGTTGCCGCGGTCGTCGATCAGACGCGTCTTGGGTTTGCCGATGTCGTGTAGCAGCGCGCCCCAGCGGACCTCGATGCGCGGTACCGATTGCTTCACGACCTGCTTGGTGTGCAACCAGACGTCTTTGTGGCGCCACTCGTTGTCCCCGAAGCCGACCATGGCCGCGACTTCCGGGAGCCATGCGTCGAGGCAACCCACGGACTCGATGCCATCGAGCCCGGACTCCGGGTGCTTGGAGGTGAGCAGGCGGTCCATGTGTTCGCGGAACACCGGCTGCGGGACCGAACGCCATTCGGCGGGGGTGGGGCGCTCCGGTCTGTGGGCGAGAAGCGCCGGATCGGCGGCCACATCTGCCGCCCAGGACAACGCTTCCATGGCCCGATCGGGCGTCACCTCTCGTGCTACCGACATCGTCTAGCCTAGTATATCGTTTAGCGCCTCGACGAGACGCTGATTCTCTGCGGAGGTGCCGATCGTGATCCGGACGCAGGTTTGGAGCCGCGAATCGCCGCTCGCAAATTGCCGCACCGCGACATCGCGCTCCAATAGGGCGCTACATAGCTCCGGAACGTCGCCCGTGTACTGTACGAGCAAGAAGTTCGCATCGCTCGGGAAGCATTGGAGTGACTGGTGCTCGTTGAGCTCGCTTGCCAGTCGCTCGCGCTCGGCGACGATGGTCGTGACGCCCTCTTCGAGAAATGGCGCCAGGTCGGTCAACGCGAGCGTCGCGATGACCTGAGCGGCCGTGTTCAGGTTGAAGGGTTGCCGCACTTTTTCGAGCTCTTGCGATAGCGTTTCGTGGATACGTACCCAGCCGACCCGAATCCCGGCAAAGCCCACCTTCGACAAGGTGCCCATCAGCGCGCACTGAGGCCGCTCCTCCGCGAAGGTCGCGAACGACTGCCCGGAGTACGGGCCGTAGGCCTCGTCGATCACGTGCACCGTCCCTGGGAAGGCGTCCACGAGCCTCTCGATCTTGTCGCGCGAAAAGCAATTGCCAGTCGGATTGTTGGGGCTGGCGTAGTACGCGACGTTTGGGTTCGTGCGCTCGAGCGCATCGGCCATGGCATCCGCGTCGAGGTCCCACATGTCGTCGAGCGGCACACCCACCGGTTGCCAGCCGTGCGCGCGACTCGTCATGCGGTACATCACGAACGTGGGCTCCGGAAACACGACCACCGGCCGCTCGGAGCGAGGTCGCGGTCGGGACATCGCCGTCGCTATCAATGAGATGAGCTCATCGGAACCAGCTCCGAGTACGTACTCGTCCGGGCTTCCGCCAAGGCCACGAGCGAGTGCCTTGCGGAGCTCTTCCGCTCGCCCATCGGGGTACCGATGCATCTCGGTCGTGTGCAAGGCCGCGGCGATCCGCGCGCGTGCTTCGGGCGCCAAAGGGAATGGGCTCTCGTTCGCGTCGAGCTTCACCGCGGGCGGGGCAGGGGCTACACGGTACGCGGATAGCTCATCGAGTTCGGGTCGAAACAGCGCTTTGAGGGATTCGATCGACATGCGGACTCACCGGTCGGGCGGAGTCATTGCACGCCGTGGGCTGGTGTAAAGCGGCCGTCCGAAATCAGTGCAAGACCTGGTTGGCCTGCGATCGTGCCTCTTCGAGGGCGCGGCTGATGGCGTGCGCATCCTTGGCGTCGGGCCGGGCTTCCAGATAGGCGGCCAGGTCCTCCGAGGCGGCGCCGTACGTGCGCAATGCGTGGGCGAGCAGACCGCGGTCGCGGCGGTGCTCGGGCGCCTGTGTCAACTCGACCAAGTGGTCGCATGCCAGCATCGCACGCGCATAGTCTCCCTGACGGCGATGCGCTTTCTTCAGGTTCGCCAACATGCGAATCGTGATCGTGAGGCAGTCCACTGGCTCGAGGTAACTGGGATGGAGCGCCATCTCGGCTCCAAGGAACTGTGCCGCGAGCTTTCGCAAACCATGACTGTCGAGTAGCTCGCCGCCATGGAACGGGTCTTGATAGACGCCAGACGGACCGCCGACACGGACCAAGAAGTGTCCGGGAAACCCAACACCTTCGACCTCCATGCCAGCGCGCTCACCGACCGCCATGGTGAGCACCGAGAGTGAAATCGGAATCCCCTTGCGCCGAATCAGGACTTTGTCGAGGTAGCTGTTGTAGGGGTTGTAGTAGTCGTCGCGATCGCCCTCGAAGCCGATTTCCTCGAAGAGCAACTCCGCGAGGATTCGCCCGTCGCGTTCGGGCGTGGAGCGGAGGCCGCGTCGGATCAGCGCTTCGGCCCCGAGGCCATCGAGTGCGCGCCGCATCGCGTGATCGTCGAGCAGGGGGTTGGCCTCCCTAGCGATGAAAATGGCAGCATCCTCGACCCGTGCGTTGGGACGTTGAAGGACGGACACCAAGGGATCTCTGCTCGCCACGATTCTAGCCTTGCGTTGAAGTAGATTGACTCATCGAGCGCTGATGTCGAGCCGAGCAGTGTGCTACACCCACCTTGATCACAAGCCTATGTGCTGTTCCAATGCTTGACGAATTTCTGCACACATTGGAGCACGGCCCGCAGTACTGGGCCTACACGCTCGTCGTTGCCGCCGCCGCGATCGAATATGTTTTCCCCCCCATTCCGGGAGATTCACTCGCGCTGTTTGCGGTTGTACTCGCCGTTCGCACGCAATTGAGTTGGGTGCTCGTGTACCTCGCGATGACGCTGGGCGCGCTTTTGGGCGGGCTCGCGGCGTGGGGTGTCGGCGTGTGGCTCGCGAACCACGAGGAGAGCTGGCCTTCATTGTTGAGAAGCCCGAGCGCGACACGCGCTCTCGACGCAGTGCGTCGTGGTTACGAGCGACACGGTGCGATGTACCTCGTCGTCAACCGTTTTCTTCCGGCGCTTCGAGCGTTCTTCTTCGTCGGCGCGGGCCTGTCTCGCATGAACGTTGGGCCGGTGATCGTCTTTGGGGGGATCTCCGCCGCGCTCTGGAACGCGCTACTCATGGGCGTCGGCTATGCAGTCGGCAACAACCTGGACTTGCTGCGAGACTTGGTCGAACGCTACACCGCGGCGACCCTGATCCTCATCGCCATTACGGCCGTGGGTATCATCGCCCGCTTCGTCTGGGACAGCAGACGCGCCTAGCGCTTGCGACTCTCGATCGGTGTGTCCGCCTTTACCATCGAGCGAACGAGCTCACGGTTCATCCGGGCGATCCACCGTAGGCTTACACCCTTCGGACATGCAGCTTCGCACTCGCCGTGGTTCGTGCAGCCGCCGAAGCCCTCTGCGTCCATCTGAGCGACCATCTGGCGGGAGCGGTCCTGACGTTCCGCTTGCCCTTGCGGAAGTAACGAGAGGTGAGAAATCTTGGCGGCCGTGAAGAGGCTGGCTGATGCGTTGGGGCAAGCTGCTATACAAGCCCCGCAACCAATGCACTCCGCCGCGTCCATCGCTTGGTCGGCGATCTCTTTGGCGATCGGCATTTCGTTGGCCTCTGGGGCGCTCCCCGTTCGGATCGAGATGTACCCACCGGCCTGGATGATGCGGTCCAACGCCGTCCGGTCGACGACCAGATCCTTGAGGACCGGGAACCCACTCGCCCGCCAAGGCTCGAGCCAAATCTCGTCGCCGTCCTTGAACTGACGCATGTGAAGCTGGCAGGTGGTCGTGAGTTTCTGCGGCCCGTGAGCCACGCCGTTGATCACCATCCCGCAGGTGCCACAGATGCCCTCTCGGCAGTCGTGGTCGAACGCGATCGGTAACTTTCCGCTTTCGATCAGCTCTTCGTTCACGACGTCGAGCATTTCGAGGAACGACATGTGCGTCGTGATGTCGTTCGCCTCGTATGTCTCGAATCGGCCGGAGTGGTTAGGCCCTTCTTGGCGCCACACGTGGAGAGTGAGGTTCAGTAGTTCTTCGCTCATCGATAGGCCCCTTACTTGTAGCTCCGCTTAGTGGGCTTGACGTATTCGAAGGTCAGCGGCTCCTCGTTGAGCCGGGGCTCGCCCGGATTTCCGGTCCACTCCCAGGCTGCCACGTAGCTGAAGCGCTCGTCATCTCGGAGAGCCTCGCCGTTCTCTTCGTGTTCTTCGCGGAAGTGGCCGCCGCAGCTTTCCTCGCGCTTCAATGCGTCTAGGCACATCAGCTCGCCGAGTTCGAAGAAGTCTGCGACGCGGCCGGCACGCTCGAGCGTCTGGTTGAGCTCCTCGCCGGTTCCCGTGATCTTCACCTCGCGCCAGAACTGGTCGCGGAGCTTCGGAATCTCGCGCAGCGCCTCTTCAAGACCCGCCTTGTTGCGGGACATCCCGCATTTGGTCCAGATGATCCTTCCGAGCTTGCGGTGGAAGTGCTCTGGCGCGTGCTTGGGGTCGGGCGCGTTCATCAACCTCCGAACACGGTCCATGACCGCTTCGACCGCCTGCGTTACGTCGGCATGGTCTTCGGCGAGCGGGGGCAGGGTGCGAACCTCGCCGAGGTAGTTGCCCACGGTGAACGGAAGCACGAAGTACCCATCGGCCAGCCCTTGCATCAGCGCGGAGGCCCCCAAACGGTTGGCCCCGTGGTCGGAGAAGTTCGCCTCGCCTCCGGCGAAGAGCCCCGGGATCGTCGTCTCCAGGTTGTAGTCGACCCACAGCCCACCCATTGTGTAGTGCGTTGCGGGATAAATTCGCATCGGCGTCTCATACGGACTGTCGCCGGTGATGCGTTCGTACATCTCGAACAGGTTGCCGTAGCGCTCCCGGATCAGCTGTTCGCCGAGGCGACTAATCGCATCGCCGAAGTCGAGGTAGACGCCGCGCCGCTCGCCATCGACCTCCGGCCCCACGCCCCTGCCCTCGTTGGTCACGTAGAGGGCGTTGCGCGAAGCGACGTCGCGCGGCACGAGGTTGCCGAACGCGGGGTATCGCTCCTCGAGATAGTATTCACGGTCGGCCTCCGGGATATCCTCTGGCCGCTTCGTGACGTCTGCCTTGTTGCGGGGCACCCAAACGCGCCCGTCGTTACGGAGCGACTCGCTCATCAGCGTCAGCTTCGACTGATAGGTGCCCGCCTGCGGGATGCAGGTTGGATGGATCTGCGTGTAGCAGGGGTTCGCGAACGCCGCGCCGTGGCGGTGCGCGCGCCAAACCGCAGTGCAGTTGCAACCCTTGGCGTTGGTCGAGAGGTAGAAGACGTTGCCGTAGCCGCCGGTGCACAGCACGACCATGTCGGCGATGTGTGGGCTGACCTTGCCGGTCTTCATGCAGCGGGTGACGATGCCGCGCGCGCGGCCGTCGTGAATGATGACGTCGAGCATTTCGGTCCGCGAGAACATCTCGACCGTGCCGGCCTCGATCTGGCGACTCAGAGCTTGATACGCGCCGAGCAACAACTGCTGACCGGTCTGCCCGCGAGCGTAGAACGTGCGCGATACCTGTGCCCCGCCAAACGAGCGGTTGCCGAGGAGGCCGCCGTACTCACGGGCAAAGGGCACGCCCTGTGCGACCGCTTGGTCGATGATCTGCGCGCTGAGCTCGGCGAGACGGTAAACGTTCGACTCGCGGGAGCGGAAGTCGCCGCCCTTCACGGTGTCGTAGAACAAGCGATAGACGCTGTCGCCGTCGTTTTGGTAGTTCTTGGCGGCATTGATTCCGCCCTGTGCGGCGATGCTGTGCGCGCGGCGGGGGCTGTCTTGATAGCAGAAGCACTTGACATTGTAGCCCATCTCGCCGAGCGACGCGGCCGCCGCGCCACCGGCGAGCCCGCTCCCCACGACGATGACGGTGTACTTCCGGCGATTGGCCGGCGCGACGAGCTTGTTCGCCTCTTTGTGCTTTTCCCACCGATTTTCGATGGGACCGGTCGGTTCGTTCGATCGAAGTTCCATGACGACCTTTACAGTGTGATGAGCCCCGCGAGCACCGAGATCGGGAAGGACAGGTTCCCGATCGTGATCGCGGCCGAAATCGCGATGGCTGCATCGCGGCGATACGAGTTGTAGCGAGGATGGTTGGCGCCCAGCGTTTGAAACGCGCTGTAGATGCCGTGGAAAATATGAGCGCCGAGGGCGACGTTGCCCGCGATGTATACACTGGCGACCCACGGGTTCTGAAAGCCCTCGACTACGTTCCGGTACACCTCGCCCGGGTGAGCCGGGAGGATCGTGAAGTGCAACAAGTGGTAGACCACGAACAGAAGAAGAATCGGGCCTGACCAGTACATGGTGCGCGCCGCGTAGTCGGTCGCCAGGGCCTGCCGCTTCTTGTAGCGTGACCCTCGCGCGTGTGCGTTGCGGGCTCCGAGCGAAAAGGCCGAGGCGATGTGTGCGCCGAACGCAAAGAGCAGAACGAATCGCGTTCCCCAGACCAGCGGCGGCAAGCTCTGGAGCTTCTCGGCATAGCCGTCCATGGCTTCCGGACCGAGGTAAAGGTTCAGGTTGCCCAGGAAGTGGCCGATCGTGAAGCCGACGATGATGACCCCGGACAGGGCCATGATCACCTTCTTGCCGATGGTCGTTTGCTGGAGCGTAAGGGCTCGTTGCATGGGGTCTCCTCAGAGCCCGGCGTGCCGGGCGGCCGGTTCATACATCCACCGGCAGGGGCTTGCCAACCGGCCGGGGCGTGCCAACCGGCCGGGGCGTGCGAGATGGCGGGCGGAAAAAGGAGCACCGAAAGACTCGGTTTCAGAGTTCCGGTGGGTCGTAGTACTCCACGAACTCGCCGCGGAACGTTTCTAGCACTGTGACGCCGTCTTCCTCGCTCGCTAGGTAATTCGGCCCGATGGGCACCTTGCCGAGGCCACCCGGCGTATCGACGATGAGCTTGGGGAGCGCGATCCCGCTAACACGTCCTTGAAGGGCTGCCATCAGCTCGATCCCGCGCCGCAAAGGCGTCCGCAGATGCCCAGTTCCGCCGACTGGGTCCATTTGTAGGAGGTAGTAGGGCCGAACACGCGATCGAACCAGGCCTCGAAACAGCGCTTCGAGCGTGTTTGGATCGTCGTTGACGCCTCGAAGTAGGACCGTCTGGTTCATCACCGGCAGGCCGGCGTCCGCAAGGCGCGCGCAAGCGGTGCGAGCCTCGTCGGTGAGCTCCTTCGGGTGGTTGAAATGCGTCATGATCCAGGTGGCTTGGTGGCTTTCCCGGATGGCGCTGCAAAGCTCCTCGGTGATCCGCTGGGGCAGGGTGACCGGCGCCCTCGTGGCCAGCCGCACGTAGTCTACATGGTCGATCTGTCGAAGCCGGCGGAGCAACCGGGCGAGCCGCTCCGTGGACATCACGCAGGGATCGCCCCCGGAGACGATGACATCATGGATCTCCGGGTTCGCCTCGATCCACGCGAACGCAGGCTCCAGTGCCGTCATCGAGCGCGCGCCCCCGCCATCTCCGACGAGCCGTGATCGGGTGCAGAATCGACAATACACGCCGCAGCGGTCGGTAGCGACCAAGAGGACGCGATCCGGGTAGCGTCGAATCAGATGAGGCGCGACCTCGTGGGCCTCTTCGCCCAACGGGTCGCGGAGGTCGCCTTTGACGCCGATCGCCTCTTCGGCTCGGGGGATGCACTGCCGGCGAATCGGGCAATCCGGGTCGGCTTTGTCGCAGAGTGCGAGATAGTATGGGGTGATGGAAATCGGCAGTCCGGCGGCCATCGCGCGGGCGGCGCCAACGCGCTCCGCATCGGTCAGGATCAGGGCCTTCTCGAGGGCTTGTAAATCGGTCGCCGAGTGCTGCGCCTGCCAGCGCCAATCGCCCCAGTGGGACTCATCAAAACGCGAGGCTTCGCGAAAATTTAGCGGGAGCGCACGCACGGCGCGAAGCTTACTTCCTGTCCCGTGGACGGCAACTCTAGCCGGCCCTGGACACGCCCGGGAAACATTGTCATATGGCACTGTCTGAGCTTGGCCAATGGGTGTTCTGCTCCCAAAGGCCAAGACGAAAACGGAGAGATTATGGCGACCCGAGACCCCCGTCCGTTCGACGTCGAGTATATCGAGAACCCAACCCAGCCTGAGCTGCGAGAGCTTGCACTCGCGAACACCCCGTGCGTTCAGCAGACCGCCGTTGGCAGCATCAACAAGGTGTCGCGCAACAAAGCGCGCATGGCGAAATACACCTACATCATCGATACGCAGGATCGATGGAGCCATCAGCTCATCGACCCCGACAAGGCCCGCGGCTTGATCGAGCACCAGGCGAAGTACATCGCCGAAAAAGGCAAGCTCATCGCCATCGACGGTTACGTGGGTCTTGGAGAGGGCGCCTTTGGTACGACGTGGCTCTATACGCCCGAGGGCGCGAACATCGCTGGCATGCAGCAGATCCTCGCGTTCCCCCGTTCCGAGGTCGAGACCGCGGAGCAGCTCGCCGCGCCGTTCCAGCCGACTTTCCGACTTTTCTACACGCCGGACCTGAAGCTCGACGACATGCCTGGTGGTCAGGCGATCATCGTAGACATGGAAAATTGGACGACGTACGTGATGGGCGCCGACTACTTCGGCGAGTCGAAGAAGGGCATCCTTCGCATGCTCAACCACTACGTGTATCAGAAGGGCGGGCTCGTTCTGCATGCAGGGGCCAAGGCGGTCACCGATTCGGATGGCGGCAAGCTCACCATGACGATCATGGGTCTCTCGGGCACAGGCAAGACCACCACCACATTCTCGAAGCAGGGTGACATCACCGAGCCGATTCAGGACGACATGGTGGCGCTGTGGCCGCACGGAGCGCTCTCGATTACTGAGAACGGCTGTTTCGCCAAGACCGACGGCCTGTCGTTCGAAACCGAGCCGGTTCTGTTCACCGCGACCACCAGTTCCGACGCCTGGATCGAAAACGTGTTCCTCGAGGCCGATGGCTCGTTCCACTTCACCAAAAGTGTGCTCTCGACCGATGACGTCCGCCGGCTTCGCGACATCCTAATCGAGACCGGCGCCAACGCTGCGAACGTCGACAAGTACATTGCTGGCGAGGCGAAGGTCGACGACCTGGTAGACAGCCACGGCATTCCCGTGGACGGCTGGGACTTCGTCGTGTGGACGCAAAACGGCCGCTCGATCGTGCCGATGAGCTCGATCCCTGAAGCCGCCGACCTTCATAACATTCCGCAGGTCAAGTCGATGGGTATCCTCAACCGCGACGAAGGCTATGACGCGGCGATGCCCGGCATCCTTCGCTTCACTTCGCCCGAGCAGGCCGCCGGCTACTTCATGCTCGGCGAGACATCGAAGACCAGCGCGGCTGGCAAGGACCGCGGCAAGACGCGATCGCCATTCACGCAGCCGTTCTTCCCGGCGAAGCACGGGCTTCAGGCCAAGCGGTTCGCCGAGCTCGCGGCGACGATGTCGGGCGTCACCATGTGGCTCATGAACACCGGTTACATTGGCGGCGAGGCCAACGACGCCAAAGAGAACAAGGCGCTCAACATCAAGATTCGGCATTCGAGCGCGATGCTCGAGGCACTGCTGAGCGAAACGATCAAGTGGAAGAAGGACCCGGACTTCGGCTACGAGATCGTCGATGTCGACGCGCCGGAAAACGCAGACCTCGTTGGAAAGGTGCCGGCCGAGATTCTCGATCCGCGCCGCTTCTATGACGGCCGCGGGAGGCATGCCGACTACGAGCAGTGGGTCAGCCATATGAAGGAAGCCCGCACGGACTTCCTCAAGAAGTTCGACGTCGCGAAAGAGATCCTCGAAGCGACCGTCGGCTGAGTCGCTATCCGGTCCGCAGCTTTTGGGGGTCGCCACCTGACTTGTGGTAACTGCCATGGCCGTGAAGCGATTCGCCCTCATGTTTGTTGTTCTGTGTTCGTTGGGATTGGCGTTGCTTGGCCCCGTTCGGATTGCCTCCGCCGACAGCTATGATCTCGTCATCTTCGACGGGGTCTTTGGTGGCACGATCTCCAAGTTCAATGGGCAACGAAAATGGCAGCCGACCCTGTGGCTGGACGGCTCTTATGGGGTGGCCGGGCCGCTGCATGTGGGCGCCTACTTCCAGTGGCTCGGAAGGAGCTGGCCGCTCGACGATCCAGGCTTTGGCGGCGGTGCCCAGATCGCGCTCCGAGCCAATATCAAGAGCCTTCGTCTCTCGGGCGTGTTCACGGGGGGGTACCTCGGCGTCCCGCTAGTGACGCACGTCGAGGGCAGCGGCACGATTGGCGCGTTCGCCGGACTTGGATATGGTTTTCTCGAGTGGATGGGCTTCGAAGTGCGCGGTCGATGGACGCGGTACTTCAAGATGCCGTCCGGTGCGCCGAATCATGCTTGGAGCATCGAGGGCGGCCTCAGCTTCTTCATCAACTGAGGCCATGGCGTCCACCGACGTCCGTGCGGGCCGAGCTTGCTATCGATTCTCGAGGTTCTCGACGGCGCGTTGGGCGAGCTGAGCACCCTCGGGGTCGCTCTTCTCGGTGGCCTTGATGTATCGCTTGAAGGTGGCGATGGCCATCTTCGTGTTGCCAACCTTGTCGTAGCAGGACGCCAAGTCGAACAGCAGGTCAGCTGGCCCTCCGTTGCCGAGCTCGAGCGCTTTGATGTAGATCGGGATCGCTTCTTTGTACCGCTTCGCCCCACGCAAGGAGATCGCCAAGTTGCGCGCGACCTCCGGGTCGTATGGGTCTGCCGCGCTCGCTCGATCGAGCGCTTCGATGGCTTCGTCGTACCGTCGCGCCTTGCGCAGCGCCACGCCCAGGTTGTTCAGCAATTGCGGATCATTCGGGACGACCTTCAGCGCTGTTCGGTAGGTCGCGATTGCCGCGTCGTTGTTCTTCGACTTGCGGTACGCGACGCCGAGGTTGAGCCAGTGGTTCGTATGCTCCGGCTCGAGCGCTGTCGCCTTCTTCAGGTACTTCACGGCCTCTTGGGGACGGTCGAGCCGCAGCAGCGATGCGCCCGCGAGGCCCTGAGCCCGCCCGTCCTTGGGTTCGAGCTGAATCGCGCGCTTGAACGCCTTCAGCGCGTCTTCGTAACGTCCGAGCCGGCGAAGGATCGAGCCGCGTGTGAGATGGCCTTGAGCGTAGGTCGGCCTTGCGGCGACCGCGAGGTCAATCTCCGTGAGGGCTTCCTCGTACCGGCCCTCAGCGCGAAGCGTCTTCGCAATTTGGTAGTGTGCGTCGGCGGCATCGGCCCACGCGACAGGCGCTGTCAGCCACAGCGCGCACCCCAACACTATCCCCGCCGATCGCACGGCTTCAGATTACCACGAGACGCCTAGATGCCCGCATACAACAGTCCGATGGCCGTCCGGAATACCGGGGGCATCAGGCGTGCGAAAAGAACCCAGGCGAGGACCAGGCCCATCATTGCGCCACCGCCGGAAAAAAGCCTGAACCATTTGTCCCGCATGCGATCATTCAGCACCAGCGGCACGATGGCGTACCCGTCGAGTGGGGGCAGGGGAATCAGGTTGAAGGAGCCGAGGATCAAATTGATCGAAAACAGCACGCTACAGAAGAGAGCCAACCCCTGGGCGATGCCGGAGGGCGCGACCGCGAGGGTTTCGAGGCTGCCTCCTCCACGGGCGAAGTAGTCGGCGGCCACGCCGATTCGGATGGCCAGTGCGGCCAGCAACGCCAGCGCGAAGTTCGCGGCGGGACCTGCTGCCGCCATGCCTGCGGCCTTCCTCGGATGACGGTTGGCCCACGTGGGATCGTACGGGGCGCTGGCCCAGCCAATCATCCAGCCGCCCCCTTGCAAGACGAACGACAAGATCGGGACGACGAGTGTGCCGAACGGCTCGCGCTTGATGTGCGGAAGCGGGTCGAGCGTCACTTGATTCGCCGCGGTCGAGTCGCCTCCGAGCTTACCGGCGAGGGCGTGGGCCGCCTCGTGGCACGTGAGCGACAGGAGGAACGCGGCAAGCCACAGAGGCAGTTTGGTGAGAATGTGAATATCCATCGGCTCGGCGCAGCCTACTATGAAAATGCGCGGCTGCTACATACGGGCGATGCATCCCATGAGCGGTCGAGCCCCATCGACGCCGCTCAGTCGAGGAGCTCGAGCACGTTTTCAGGGGGCCGCCCGACGACGGCGCGAGTGCCGCGAAAAATGACAGGCCGCTCGATCAGGGCGGGGTTTTCCACCATCGCATCGATGAGTTGTGCGCGGGAGAGTCCCTCATTGCCAAGCGACAGCTCCTCGTAGGGCGCCTCCTTCTTTCGCATGAGGTCTCGAGGCTCCATGCCGAGCGCCTTCAATGCGCCGGCCAGCTCCGCTGCCGAGGGCGGCGAGCTCAGATACTCGACGATCGTAGGCTCGACGCCGCGATCTCGAATGAGCTGCAGCGTCTGACGCGACTTGCTGCAACGGGGATTGTGCCAAATCGTAATGCTGGACATGTCGTTGGGCGAAGGCATGTAACGATTCGAACGCTCGTGCAATAGTCCCGTTGTGAGCACAAGGTCGCAGCCTTGGTATGGGCGCTGGTGGGCGGTCGTGCTTCTGATCGCGTTGGTCGTTGGCGTGAGCGGGGTCCTCACCGTCCAAGCGCTCGGGTTGCGCTCGATCTCTGTCGACGCACAACCCTTCGAGCAGCCTGGGAGCAGTTTCGACTACAGCTGGTGGAACGCAGCGCTCGGCCGATGGGTGCACATGGCCGGCGTCGACTACGCGGCGGTTCGCTCCGAGGAGGGCGAACTGCGCCGGTTCGTCGCGACCCTCGCAAAGTTCGGGCCGCGCGCGACTCCGGAGCGCTTCACGACCCAGCCCGAGCGCCTCGCCTATTACGTCAACGCATACAACGCGCTGGTCTTGTTCGCAGTCGTCGACAACTGGCCAATCGACACGGTGCACGATGTTCGAGGCTGGCTCGATCCGCGCGCTGGATTCGGGTTCTTCTACGGTCTCCGTTTTCCGCTCGATGGTGGCGCCACCAATCTGTATGACCTCGAGCACCAAGTCATCCGCGGCTTCCTCGACGCACGAATCCATGCCGCCATCAACTGCGCCTCGAAGTCATGCGCTGCGCTCACGCCGTACGCGTTCGAACCTGCGCGGCTCGACGACCAACTCGACGTTGTGACGCGAGACTTCTGCTCTAACCCGGTCCACGTCCGGGTCGACCACGAGGCCGAGGAGATTCAGCTGTCCGCGATCTTCGAGTGGTATCGACGAGACTTCGAGGAGCACGCTCGGCGACTGGGCCGTCCCGCGACGATCGTAGACTTCATCCTTGCGTTTGCCTCGCCCGAGGTGGCGGTCGAGGTGGAGCGGGCCCAAAGCGCCGACTTTGGGGTGGTCTTCCAGTCGTACGACTGGGCCCTCAATCGCCTCTGAGCACGGCCCCCTATACAAAAATACTGCAGAACGCGATGAACAATGCCATAGCTAAGTAGGCTTGGGAGATGCTTCGGGGGGATCGATGCGGGCGATGAAATGCTTGGCCTCATTTACGTTGGGGTTGTGGGCAGTTCCAGCGGGAGCATCCCGGACGGAGGGTAGTCGATGCGAGCGTTACGCTTCGGCGCGCTGACAGTGTTGGTGAGCTTGTTTTCGTTCGCGGCCGTTGCGTCTGCCGAGGACGACGTGGCTGCGTTGTTGCCGTTCCAAGGTCCGCAGGCAGCCAAAGTTCGACAGAACGTACAGAAGGGCCTGCGCGCCGCCGATGTTCAACTGCTCCCACTCAAGCAGGTCACCGCGGTCGTCAAGAAGACCAAAGGCTACGCGAAGCAAGCGGCCCGGCTGAAGGCCAGCGTGCTCGTGCGGTCGCGCGTTCGGCGTGTCGAAGGCCGTTGGGTCGCTGATACCGAGGTACGCAACGCGAAAGGGCAGCGTGTCGAGAAGATGCGCATGACTTCTTCGAGCATCACTCGCCTTTCGAACCGTATCGTCGGTCAGCTGATGAAGACTGACCGAATGCCTGGGGCCGCTGCGGCGCCCAACGCGGAACCGGAGTCGCTGCCCGCGCCGACGCAACCACGGCTCGTCATCAGGCCCTTCACCGGCGCGCAAGCCGCCAAAATTCGGGGCGCCGCGGTGCGGGGCCTCCACACAGAACCCGTCGAGCTCTTTCCCAACCAGCAATTCGAGGATAAGGCCAAGAGCCTCGGGGTCAGTCTCAGGGCCGACGGCGGGCATGTCGCGCCGGCCTCTGCCCTTGCGGTGAGCGGGCTCATCGAGGGTGACGTGCTGCGCGAAGACGGCGTGTGGTCCGCCTACGTGCGGTTGGTTGACGGCGACAGCGCCACGGTGGTCACTCAACACTTCTACGACGCCAGCACGTCCGCGGCCTTGGCGAGGTCCGTGCAGGCAAGCATCGGTCCCGACTTCCGCAAGGACATCACGAAGCTTGGTGTTGCGGTCCCCGCTGTCGCAGCGGTCGCGCCGGTTGCCGTGGTGACGGCCGCTCCTGTCGACCAGTCTCCGAAGACGGGCAGCAAGTACAAAACGAAGCGCCGAACAAGAGAGCGGCCTGCCGCGGTCGATATCGAAATTGACTTTCGCTTGGTGCGCCGCGATTTTGCCTACAAAGATGACCTTCGTGGCGACCTTCGCGACTACACGCTCGGCATCGGTCCGGGCGTGGGCACGAAGTTTCAGTACTTCCCAGGCGCTCACTTCACGGCGGGCGTCGGGGCGCAGTTCGGCATCGACTTCGAGTGGGAGCGGCTGTTCAACTTCGATTCGACTCGCCCCGATGGAGCCACGTTCCCAACGGAGTCCCAGCAGTTCCTGGTTGGCTTGCGTTGGCGATACCCGACGGGGCGATGGGAGCCGTCCGTCGTGGTCGACTACGGCGTGCACTCCTTTCGCTTCGGAGTGTCGGGTCCCCCAGTCCCGGGCGAGGACAACACGGCCGGGGTTCCGAGCGTGAAGTACGAGTTTGTCCGGATCGGTGCCGGCTTTCGTGTGGCGATCGGGAAGAAGGAGCTCTTCATCATTGCGGCGAACGCTGCCTTTCGCGGCGTGTTCTCGGTTGGAGGGATTGGCACGGGCCTGTGGTTTCCCGAGGCCAAAGCCAATGGCATGGATGCGGGTTTGATGCTCGGTGTCGCGCTTCCGAAGGGTTTTGAGATCCGTCTTGGCGCCGACTACCGTCGCTACGGGTTCGACCTCAACCCCGTTCCCCCCGACCCGCCGTACGTGGCCGGTGGCGCTGCGGACCAGTACTGGGGCTTCTCGATCGGCGCCGCCTGGCGCCGATAGGCAAGACGCGCCCACGAAGTATCGCAGATTGGCTTTGCCAGCTAAGATCCACACATGATCCGCGCCTGGGCCACGTGTGTTGCTGCCATCCTAGCGCTGGGTTGCCAGAGCGGGGAAGAGCCCGTTCGGGGGGTGCAATCGGACTTCCCCCCGCCCCCGGTGCGTGAGGCACCCCCCGAGCCGCCCACAGAGTTCATCGAAGCTCCGACGCCACCACCGCCTGCGCCCGAGGTTGCCATGGTCGAGGCGACCGAAGAAGAGGCGGAGCGTGACTTGGGTGCAGAGCTCAAGGCGGCACTGGGCACCCCTAGCGGCTGCGTTCGGGATTTCGCAGCCGCCAGCCCCACCACCCTTCGCATTAGCGTCGGCGGGATTGTTCGGCCGACTGGAATGATCATCGAACCCACCGCGTACGGCACCGGCCTGTCGGCCGCCGCACTCGGATGCATCCGGCAACGTATTGGCACGGTGGTCCTGAAGCCCTTGGACGACACGGTGTCGAGCAAGGTCGCCACCGTGATCGAGATTAAGTACGAGCCCCCCGTCGTCATCGAGTCGGATCCCGGCGTGCCCGAGCCGCATCTCAGGAACGTCAGGGAGCCGCTGCCAAAGCGACCGGACATCCCACCATCGGGCACGCCGATCCAAGAGCCGACGTCGAAGCCGATCCAGGGGCGCCATGCGAAGGAACCCACCGGCCCCGAAGGGATCCCGATCACCGGGCCAAAGCCTCGGGCCATCGATGGGTATGAAGTAGACGAAAACGCCCAAGAGTGGCGTTGAGCACCGGGGCACGGGGGAACGCGACGCGCAGATCCCGCGGACGGGGCGGCCTGCAAAGGTGGCCGGATAAACTGAGGAGCTTGGGCCACGCACGCCGCCCCTCGGCGCTCGCGCCAATCGGCGGTGGCTGCTTCCATGGCCGCTTGGCACTCACTACGCCGCTGGATCCGCGCATCGCGTTCCCCCGTGCCCCTCCATACGTCCATGGGGAATCCACATGTCCCGACGCGGCCTCCGTGCGTCGCTAGCCGTTTTCCGATTGGTGGGTTCGCACGTTCATCCGGGTCGCGCTCGGTCGGCGAACCACCTTCGGTACTTCAGCATTCTCGATTGTTGTTCTTGCGAAGCCCTTCGCTTGCACGTTTCCCTTTCCTCGGACCCTTCCGGCGCCCCCCAACGAATCTCCTGACAGTCGTTCGGGTTGTAAGCGACCTCCATCGCCCTTGTTCGCTCGATCACGTCCCCCAGCGAGAGCTTCCAGGCGCTCCCGTCGGAGCGGACGTACTCGAAGGAACGCTTCGCGAGCTCCGCGCTGAGCGCATCGCGCACTTGTCGCACGGCTATGTCGCGACCGGCTTCTCGAACCCCAAACCGCTCGGGATGCGCGGCGACGGCGTCTGGAAACGAAACCACGGCGTCGATGCTGATGAGGAGTCGCATGTCGCGTGAGGGTGTTGAGTAGTCTTCCCAAGGGCCGCTGGTCAGAAACAATGCTGCGCCGCGGGGCATCCCGATCGCCGCGTAGCCTTGCGCCTTCATGAAATCTTCTCCGTTTTGGACCGAGCTCAGGCGGCGTTGGACCGATTCTTCGAGGGCGTCGACCAGGCTGGTCTGCATGCGAACGGGGTCGAGCGCACGTGGATTGATCATGCCTTCCATCGCCGCGTAGAAGTCGTCGGCTGTGCCCGTGTACTGGGCGTCAGACCATGCTCGGACGCCGCCTGTGTGTCGTAGCGCCTCGTTTGTTGCGATGCGCCAGGGTTGAGGACCCACGAGCGCCCCCGCCCGGGTGTCACTGACAGTGTCAGCGTCAGCGCCAGTGCCAGCGTCAGTGTCAGCGCCAGCCCCCGTCTTAGTCTCTTCGAGCAGCGTCGCGTCGTATCGGACAGGGCGCCACGTCTTGAAACCCGCGCCAACGAGATCGGTTTCGGGGGTGAACAAGAATGACCCGCGCCAGAATCGTCGCCTACCGACCGTGCCGTCCGGTTGAGCGTCGGCGCCGATCAATACCCCGTAGTCGGTGACGCCCTGTGGTTTCCACCGCGCGACGACTAGGACGTGGCCGTAGGGGTCGGCGAACACGGTTCCTGGTCGCATCGACTGGCGGGTCATGCGGATCGGGTAGAGATCGGTTTCGTTGTCGCCGGGAAGTGTGCGTGGGCTCGACGAATGTACTGTCCCCGCCAGCCGGCGGACGAACCTTCGAAACGCCGCGACGTCATCACGGTCCGGGACCGAATCGAGGTTGCTGAACACGGTTGGATCGCAACGCGGCGGATTGTCCTTCCTGCCTCGCGTGCATGCGCGATACACGAACGGCAATCGGAGCTTCCACGCGAAGTACGCCCGAAGGAAGTACGGGAGGTCGGCGCAGTCCGGCTCGAGGTCGAGCCTTGCGTCTTCTCCAAGTGAACCATGGTCGTAGAGCAGGTTGCGCTCACGCTCCCCGATCACCGCCTGCAGGTGAGGCCACGTGATATCCTCGCCGTCCGGCTCGCGAAAGAGCTGCTCGACGAACGCCGCGTAGAGGTTCTCGGTGTCGCGCCTCCACGCCCGGTTCACGTGCCAGGCCGGGCCTGAAGTGGCGCGCGGCGATTGGTGCGCCGGGCCCTTTGCCACGCCGATGTGCTGGCAGGCACGCACCAGGTCCCCGTCGCCGAAGACCGCGGTCCAACGGCCTGCCTCCGGCGCCGGCAGTTCCACCCATCGACTGTATGGTGGTCCATCGAGCACGTGCTGCTCGGGCGTCACTCGAGACCCGTCCGGGGCGAAGAGGACGAGAGAGGCGAGGCCGGGGTCGCGCTCACTCGTGACGATCACCCGCAGCGGCTGCGAAGGGTTGGGTCGGCGCGGCGACTGAAAGATGGCGGTCCGTCTGGTGTCCGCACAGCGGCCCTCCGGAATCGCAACGGGTGCGCTTGGACGAAGCTCCGCGTCGGCGACGAGGGCAGGCCCCGGCGTGTGGCCCAGTACGCTGATGCGTGTGATCCGGCTCAGGAAGTCGCGTCGCGAGCTCCCAGCGCCCAACGAAAGGTCGCTCACCGCGATTCGGTCGACGCGGTTGACCGTTTCCAGGTCCGTTCCCTCGCACGGCGTCAGGAACTCGGAGAACGCGTGAATGGCCATCGGCGCGCCTTCCTCGGTCGTGCCGAGGTAGAGCATGATGTGTCCTGGGAACTGCAGTAGGACCACACCACGGCGAGCGGCCGCTTCGAGCAACAGCTGCTTCTCGTTGCGGTCCTCGAGGGCGGACACATCCACCGAGAACGTGCCCGCGAGGGCTTGTCGCGCGCTGTGCCGCGGCAAGTCGACGCCAAACTTCGCGAAGACTTCGAGCAGGAATCGCGAGCAATCGTAGCCCCCGTCCTTGCCGCCCCAACCATACGGTTCGCCCAGCATCGAGAAGGCTTCGGTGAGCAGCGCGCGACGGGTGAATGAACGAGGTTCGCGCTGTGCGAGCCGTGCTTCCACCGCCTCCCGGTCGAGTGGAGAGGACAGGGCTTCGGTGGTGACCCACCCGAGCGCGTACGACGTGCGGGCGAGGTGCATCCCGTTGGGCCATCGCGCCAGCAGTTGAACGACCTCGCCCTCACGCATCGTGCTGCATCGGTTGCGGTCGAAGTCGCGGTCGACGGGCTTCGTGTACAGACCTCCGTGGTAGGGGCCGCAGCGAAGCGCCTCGAGCTTCTCGACGACTCTCCATTCTTCGCCCGCATCGATGGAGGCGGCTGCTTCGAAGGAAGCGAACTCGCTCGACCCGATCGCCTTGCCTGTCGAGTCACCGAGCTCCCCGGCCTCGAGTCGCTGCCTCATGTAGGCCAGCCGCTCGTCGACCTGTGACCGCAGCCCCTCCCGGTCGACGGTGGCCAGCAGGTCGACTTGTCCAACGCCCTCGCCGTTGCGCGGTTCCCGAAGCGCAAGATCGTGGCGGCGCACCCCCTCCGCGCTCAGGAGCGGCTCGTCGAGTGGGCCGTACGGCTCGCTCCGGGACAACCAGTACTCTAGCGTTTCGTGCTCTGGCGACACGTTCGCAAGGGGAGGTTCGACCGTGCGCGTTTCCGGGCACGAAGCCGGGCGCTGCGGGTCCCCCCGCCCGCCGATCTCGCTCTCACACCCAACCCAGAAAAGGCACACCGCGGCCGTGAGAGCCGCCCGGAGTCTTATGTGGGTGCCAGCATCCATTGGATGATTTGGTCTTCGACGGTACCCCCAGTGCCCAGGCCGAGGTCCAGTTTCTGCGGAAACCCGACGTGGCCCCCCTCCCGGGTGACGATCCGTCGAAGCGTGGTCGCACTCTGCAGCCAAGGTCGCACCGTGTCGATCCCTACCATCGGGTCCCGCTCGGTCGCGACGAACAGCGTGGGCGTGCTGATGTCCCCAAGCACGTTGCAGGCGCTGGTCTTTGCCCAATAGTCTTCGGCGCCCCCGAACCCGTGACGCGGCGCGATGATCCGCTCGTCCCATTGTTCAATCGTGTCGATTTGGGAGGCCTCATGAGCAGGCAAGGGGACCTCGCGACGCGCCGCGACGTTGCGATAGATCTCTTTGAGCCCGGCCAAGACATGACGCCGATAGAACACCCCGCTCGGCCGGTCGATCGCCCGCGCACTTGGCTTCAAATCGATGGGCGAGCACACGGTGGCGGCGGCTTTCACGCGCCGGTCCGGCTGCCCGGCGAGATAGCGGAGCATCATGTTGCCCCCGAGCGAGTAGGCGAGCAGCAGGACGCGGTCGTAGCCTTCGAGCGCGGAGCTACCGAGCGCGGCTTCGAGGTCGTCGGTCAGGCCAGCATGGTAGTAGTCGACTCCGCTCAGGTCGGCGCCGCGAAGATTGAGTCGCAAGCTGTCGATCCCAGCCCGCGACGCACAGAGCGCGGCCCGACGGGCGTAGTAGCTCGTCGCGCTTCCGCCGAGCCCGTGCACGATCACGACGATGGTGTCTGAGGCGCCTTCGGTCGTCAGTCGTCCGCTCAGGCTGAGCGTGCCGACGACACTGTCCTCGAGCTTCGTCTCCCATCGATGCCAATCCGGAACCCGCGGCGGGAGCAGTTTATGACGAAGGAAGGGGCCGAGGGTCCAGAAGTGACCCCGCCAGCTCATGAGTCATTGGGCTTGAGCACGCTTACGGCGGGAGGCTGGTCAGCGCGTTGATGCCACGCGTAAAAGGGCGGGCGATCCTTGCAAGTCGGTCGGTCGTCGTCGGAGCAGAAAATGCGGACGTGGAAGTGGCTTCGGTGCGGTGCACCGTGCCTGGGCTGCGTGATCACGCGCTTGGCACGCATCAGCAGCTCGGGGTTTGCGCCTTCCTTGGCCGCTCGATCGAGAAGTCGCCGCTTGATCGCGTTCGAGACGAAGATGTGTTGCACGTTGGTCGTCGGCTGGCTCAGCAATGATTCGATTAGCGCCCAGTTTCGCGCTGCGTCGAACTTGTAGAGGCTGCCCCACTGCTTGCCCATGGCCTGATTGTTGAATCGGACGAACATGTGAGCGTTCACCGGCGTCGAGCGCCGATTGAGCATGTAGAAGCCGAGGTCGACATCACGGCCGCTTTGGTGCGACACATGCGGGCGGAATCGGCCGCCGCCAGATCGCGAGAGGTCGCCAACCGTGAGCTGCGCGCGCGGGTAGCGGAACGCGACTTCGTGGGCGGCACTTTCGATCAAGCGAACAAGCTCGCCGGTGCCATGACGCGAGTCTTGAGAACCGACTTTGACTTCGAGGTCCTTGTCGTCGTTGATCCGCATGCCGAATCGAAGCAGGCCCCGGTTCGGGTAGCCGACCGAAACGCTCGGGTTCGGTTCGAGGTCGGACGGCGAGATGCTTCGCGGCATGCGCGCGATCTTTTCGAGATCTTCGTCGGAGGGTTCCGCGTGCGTCTCCGCGTGTTGCGCCTCGCGCAGCACGGGGTTGCCCGTCATCGGGAGCTCAGCAGATGCCGATGTGTCGAACGACCCCGACAGCCACACCAAAGACATCGCACTCAGCGCACAAATCCACGGCACTAAGCCGGATGGGCTATCCGTATGTAAATGCTGATTCCCCATTTTCCCGAGGCCAGTGTGGCCCGAATCCCCCTAGATGCCAGTTTGCAGGTTTGAAAACCCAAATGCCAAGCCTGAGAGCCCGTTCAGGCTGAGTTTTATAGGGTTTTCTCTATCCCTGGTCTGCGTTTTTATGAAAAAAACGACAATTTAAATCGTGGCGGGCTGCTCAGGTGCTGCGTTTTCCGCCGGAAGATCACCCGGAGGGGGGATTTTTGCACCTATGAGGTAGCGCACAAAGAGCCACCAAATGACGCCCAGGCCCCACACGAGGCCCAACACGACGCCCCCGTCGACGCCCCCCCGCCAGGGCTGCGGCAGTGATCGAACCCACAGGACCAACACGATCAGTGCACCGATGAAGACCCAGCTCACGATCTTCTGTCGCCGCGTCGAGTGAAAAAGGCTCATGCAAAACGGGAGCGCTAGAATGACCCATAGGGGCCGTGGATTCTGGCCGAGGTAGACGGCCCTGGAAACCACCCGCGGCGAGAATCGCAGCTGGAACCCTCGGTAACCCTCCAGATAGGCGTTCACCACGAGCCACCCGATGAAGAGTCCTTTCTGACCGGTCGTCATCAGGTCCTCGGTCCAGGCTTCGACCGCGTAGGGGGTGAGTCGCCAAATCGCCCTCCCGAGCAACAGCGACACCCAGAAGATCCCCCAGGTGGCGATCAGCTTTTCGACCCGAGGGCGCATAATTGGGCGCGAAGCTAGCAGTCTCGCTTAGGATGTCGACTTGCCGGAGGGACGCCTTCGCCGCCATCATTATTGAAGCAGAAGGAGCAATTTGGACGACGCGATGTACGACTTTGAAGACGAGGGCGAGCCGGCCGCCAAGCCAGGACGCCCGGGCCTTCCAGTCGAGCCACGCCGGCTGCTGCTCATATTGGCGCACAATCGAAGGCCGTTATTGAAGGGGTTTCTGGTCGCCGCCGCGCTCGCGCTGCTTGCGTCCTTCTTCGTGCCCCAGGCGTACGAGTCGACCGCTCAGCTTCTCTTCGAAGGGACCCCGCTTCTGGAGCCCGAGGGAAGCCATCCCTCCCCGGGTGCCTTTGTCGAATCGGCCATGGCGACGAGCCGGCTTCGGGAGGTGCGCGATCGCCTCGGCTGGGACGTGTCACTCAGCGAAATCGAAGACCATGTTGAGGTGTCGCTCGAAGGCCAGGCAGCGATGCATATCGTCGGACAAGGCGGGACCGCCGAGGAAGCCCATGCGTTGGCGGAGACGGTGCTCGAGGTGTTTCTCGAGCGGCAAGCGAGCTTCAACGAGCAGAAGTTGGAGCGGCTCACGGAAGAGAATCGGGTCGGGCTCGAGCGAGCCAAGGAGCGGCGCCGAGAGGCAAGTCAGGCCTACGCCGCGTTCCGGAAGAAGAGCGGCAAACCGGACTTGATCCACGAGCAGTCGCAGCTACTCGCGCGCGCAGCAACGCTTCGCTCCAGATCGGACGAGGCCGCGATCGAGGTGGCTTCCCAACAGGCGCGTATCAAAGAGCTCGAAAAAGCGCAGCGTGAGCTTCCTCGGCAAATTGTCGCGAGCGCAACCAAGGGGTCTCCAATTGACAGTCCGCTTGCAGCGGCGCGCTCGGAGCTTGCGGTGGCCCGCGCCTCATTGAGTGAGCGCCACCCCACGGTGCAAGCTCTCAAGCAACGGGTCGCGAGCCTACAAGCGCAGCGAAAGGGCCAGAGGGCGGAGATCGGCGAGCAGACCCTCGCCGCCAATCCGGCTCGCGCATCGGTGGACCAGCAACTCGCAACTGCCCGGGCGGCGCTTGCGGCGGCGAAGGAGCGAGAGTCGGCGCTTCGCGTGTTGCTGAAGACCATCAAGGAGGAAGCGGCAGCGCTTGCCCCTGAAGAAGGGGAGGCCCGTCAGATCGTCGGCGCGCTCGAGGTTGCGAATGAACGGGTAGACAAACTATCCGAGAGGGCCGCCACGCTCAGAGATGCGGCGCTGGGCCCCATGACGGGCTTTCGCATGTTGTCGGCTCCGATGCTGCCCGAGGAGGCGCAACGATCGACCCCGCACGTCCTGTTTCTCGTGATGCTGCCGATCTTGACGGTGCTGATCCTTGCGTTGGTGTTCATCGTGCGCCAACTTCGGAGCCTAACGGTTGAAGCGCCGCGGGAGGTCGCATGGTGGGGAAACGGCCCCGTACTCGGCACGAGCGTTTGGCCGCGTGATCCGGAGGCACTCGAGTCGTTCATCGACGAGCTCGAGGACCACGGCGTCTACGGCGCCGGTCGTACCCTCGTGGTGCCTGCCACCGAGGCAGAGCGAGAGATCGCATGCTCGTTTGCGCTGCGCCTCGCCGAAGCGCCGTGGCTCGCCGCTGCGATTATCGACGTGGAAGACGAGGCCTGGAAACCCTCATCGGCTCCACCTTTAGTCACTCCGGTGGTGCACGACCCTCTGTTTACGGCACCTCCCGCCGACCGGCCGAGGAGGCTCTCATCACAATCGATCGACGCGGTTGCGTCCGGGCGCGTCATCCAGACGCCAGCTCCGAAGTCGCCTTTTGTGACCCCGCCTCCGGCATCGGAGCACAGTCCACCGACCTCATCGAGGCCGCCACGGAAGAAGACGATGATCGGCTTGCCGGCGGTCCGGTCCCCCGGTGCCACGCGAATCTCGACTCAGCCCTCGACG